>ENA-UOJR01001944-UOJR01001944.1-human-gut-metagenome-genome-assembly--contig:-C115P-NODE-1944-length-15751-cov-4.536442_pt1 | contig 15751 bp, 14 predicted proteins | sample MGYA00242354_ERZ723901 | MGnify/ENA metagenome assembly ERZ723901
ACTGCTGAGCTACTACCAGCCGAAGATGAAAGCTATGGATTTCAATCCGAATGCTGGTGAAGTTCTTAACGTTAACATCTCTTTCCCTGATGAAGAGACTGCTCCTGCGGGACTCAAGGATCTGGCGAAAGAAACTGCGTAAGGACTGTTATGGATATTGATTATCAAGTCCTGCCCACGTTTGCAAAGATTCATCGTGACCCGAATCCTTTTCTGTTTGTGATGGGGCCAGTAGGATCTGGCAAGTCCTCTGGTTGTATCTTTCAAGCGTTCTTTAATGCTATGCGTCAGAAACCAGACGAACATGGAGTCAGGCACAGCAGACACCTTGTTGTCCGCGCAACGTACCCGGCCCTAAAGTCAACCACCATTAAAACGTGGTTGTCATGGTTTAAAGATAAGATCACTATTACTTATTCTACCCCCATCATCGGCAGGATTAAGTATCCTTTAGCTGATGGCACGTCTGTTGATATGGAAGTCGTGTTCATTGCTGTCGATGATGATAGATCTGCTGAAAAGCTTCGTTCGTTGGAAGTGACCTCTGCTCATTTGAATGAAGCATCTGAACTTACAGAAGGTACCTTTCAGCTTATCAAGACACGCTTTAAGCGTTATCCTGCTAAGAAAGATGGTGGCCCAGTCAGACCATTCATTATACTTGACTACAATGCCGTAAGTACTGAGCACTGGTTATATCGCCTTGCAGAGGAAGACAAACCAGAAGGACATAGTTTCTATCGTCAACCTCCAGCTATGCTTAAGGTAGACGGGAAGTATGTTCTTAATCCTGAAGCAGAGAACCTTGCTAACCTTGATGAAGGTTACTATGAAACCATGTGTATGGGTGCAGACGAAGACTTTATCAACGTCAACGTGCTTAACAACTATGGTGAAGTAAAACGAGGTAAACCTGTTTATAAGGATTACAGTGATCTTGAGCACCATGTTGATGAAGAGATGGTTCCTCTTCGTGGTGTGCCTGTTGTAATTGGGATGGATCAAGGGTTGACTCCTTCTGCTGCTTTCACACAGCAAGCCCCTGATGGTACAGTTATTGTGTTTGATGAGATCTGCACAGACAACTGTTCTCTCAAAGAGTTCTGTGAAGAACATCTTTGGCCTAAGATCACATCTAAGTATCCTTGGATTGTAAATAACTTTAGAGTTGTGTGTGACCCTGCTACTTCACAGCGGTCAATGAACGATGCTAAGTCTGGTATGGAGATACTGAAAGAATGTAATCTTCCTGCTAAGCTAGCTAAGACAAACAACTGGACTCCTCGATTTGAAGCCGTTGCACAGTTCCTTCGGTTAAAGGGCAGATTCAAGCTTGGGCCTCAATGTATAGCCTTAAGAAAAGGCTTCGTATCAGAATATAAATATGCTGAATCTAAAACTGTTAACGGTGTTCTCTACAAAGCATCTCCTGTCAAGAACGAGTTCTCTCACGTTCATGACGCCTTGCAGTACGCAATGATGGAGTATGTGCATAAGCGGGAGAAGAAGTTTTTGTTTAACACACAACGTAAATATCGTGCTGCTAGCCAGATTGGAGGCTACTAAAAATCATGACTGAAAAAGATTTTTTCGGTTCTGGAACTGTAATCGACTCTGCCGAAGACAAAGATGTACAGGACTTTCTCTCGGAAGTTTCTGACAAGATGCAGGTAGATGAAGATTCCGGTGCAGAAGATACCGAAGGCGCGTCTGAAACGCCCCAAGGTCTGGCTGCATTTGTTCGTGAAGCGTTTGACAGATCGGACAGTGCACGTAAGACTATTGAAGAGAAGTGGTTGAATGCCCTTCGTCAGTACAAAGGTATCTACTCTCCCGAAGTTCTTGAACGTATGGATCCTCTACGTAGTAAAGCTTTTGTTCGTATGACAAGAACTAAGGTCAAGACTGTTGACAGTCGTTTGTCTGACCTGCTGTTCCCTGCGAACGGAGATAAGAACTGGGGTATTGAGCCTACGCCACTGCCACAGTTCAGCAAGAAGAAAGAGGCTGCTATCCTTGAAGTTGTTTCTCAGGATCAAGGTAAGCAGATTAGCCCTGAAGAACTCTATGTTCTTATGCAGGATGAAGCTAAGAATCAAGCTGGAAAGATGTCTAAGGTTATCGAAGACCAGCTTGCTGAGTTGAAGTACCGTGAGATTATGCGAGATGTTATGCATTCTGGTAATCTGTATGGTACTGGTATTCTTAAAGGGCCTCTTGTTTCTATCTCTGAAAACCGTCAGTACTATAAGAAGGAAAAGAATGGAGACAAAGAGAAGTGGATACTCTGTGATTATGACTCCATCACACCCTTCATCGAAAACGTCCGCATATGGGATATCTACCCGGACATGGAAGCTACTTGCCCCTCCGAATGTAGATACATCATTCAACGACGGAAGATGGATAAGCACGATGTCATCGGTCTCGGAAAGAGATCAGACTTCAATGGGGATGTAATCTCTACTTATGTTGCTGAGAATCCTGAAGGTGATTATCAGAAGAAAGACTTTGAGAACCAACTTACCTCTATGGGTGATGTAATTGACAGCGGTGTTGCTGATGCTGCTCACTCTAAGAAGTATGAAGTGTTTGAGTTCTGGGGGTTTGTAGATGCTGATGATCTGAATCAGGTGGGTGTTGAGATTCCTGAACGTATGCAAGGTCAGGTAGAACTGGCTGCAAACATTTGGGTGCTTGGTAACCACGTCATTAAAGCGTCTCTCATGCCTATGGAAGGCGTTAAGTGGCCTTACTTCTTCTACTATTATGACAAAGACGAAACCTCTATCTTTGGTGAAGGTATTCCGTCTATCATGTCTGATGTTCAGGAGCTGATTAATAGTGCGTTTAGAGCTATGCTGGACAACGCTGCTATCTCTGCTGGCCCTCAGATTGAAGTAAACCTTGACCTTATGTCGGAAGACGAAGATCCTCGTGATGTCTATCCGTTTAAGGTATGGATGCGTACAGGTGAAGGAGCTGATGCTGCTAATCCTGCTATCCGTGTATTCCAGCTTCCTAGTTATACTACTGAATTTGAACGGATGATTGAACTCTTCCGCAGCTATGGGGATGAAGTTACTTCTATTCCTCGTCAGATGTGGGGAGAACCTTCTGGTGATGCTGGTCGTACTGCTTCTGGCCTGTCTATGTTGATGGGTTCTGCAAACATTACGATCAAAGATCAGGTTAAGAACTTTGATGATGGCATCACTAAGCCGTTTATTTCTGCTATGTATCACTGGAACATGAAGTTCAATAGTGACTCTGACATTAAGGGTGACTATGCTGTTCAAGCTCGCGGTACTTCGTCTCTTATCGCTAAGGAAATCAGAGCACAGAGTCTGATTAACTTTGCACAGATCACTAACAATCAGGTTGACCTTGGTACTGTTAAGCGTCCGAACATTATCCGTTCGATTGCTGATGCCCTTGATCTTTCTGATGATAACTTGGTGTACTCTGATAAAGAGATTGAAGTTCAGAAGCAGCAAGAACAGAAGCAAGCTCAGGAAGAACGTCAGTGGATGACCGACATGGTTGAGACTGCACGGTCTGAAGGTGTTAGCCCTGCGGCTTTGATTGACAGTCTGAGACAGCTTCGTGAAGATATGTCTCTGATTAATCAGCCTGAACAAGCGTATCCTCAGAGTTAATATGATTGATACACCACTTAACGGTAGGCGTGTGAGCTTGGAGAAAGCCTTCAGGCTCACGGCCAACGCCGACCTACAAAAAAATATAGTTGCTTACCTGAAGGTTCTTAGGAGCCAACGGTACAGTAAGTTACTAAGTCCTGATAATACAGATAACGTAGACCGACTTATCGGTGAACTACGTATGGTACAAAAGCTCTTGGATGTACTGGAACTTGGGAGCGAGCCCCTTTCGGATAACTTGCTCATGAGCCAAGCCAGTTAGGACTTAGGGTATTAACCCTCCCTAACTTAGTTATAAAAATATGAACGATCAGAACAACAAAGATTTCAATGAAGCCTTCGACGAACTTGCGAAGTCTTACGAAGATCCCTCTAAGGCAGAGCCTTCGTTTGATGATTTCCTGAGTGAGCCTGAAGATCCTTCCGAAGAAGAAAACGTCGTGAGCCAGAATGATGACGACGAAGTTCAGCCTGCAGAAGAACTGGAGCAAGAACAAGAAGCTCCTGTTCAGAATGAACAACAGACTACTGAGCTTCCTCTGAATTATAAAGAGCTTTATGAAAAGGCAAAGCGTGACGCTGAAGCACAGAATGCTCTGTGGGCTAGCAGACTCACAGACCTGTCTCATAAGTATCAGGAACTCAAAGAAGCGAAGAATGCACCTGCGCAGACTAAGGAAGATCCAGATGAACTTCCTGAAAATGTGAAGGAACTCTTTGAGATTCATCCTGAAATTGCTAATGCAGTGAAAACGCTTGTTGACACTAAGGTGTCTGCTGTTAAGAAGAACGTTGAGACTGAGCTTAAGACTCGGGTTGAACCTATTCAGCAGCAGATCTTCCAGTCCGAAGCGGATAAACATTTCAGTACTATCCGTGCTGCCCACCCCGATATCAGTGCGATATTGGACAGTGGTGATCTCTTTACTTGGATTAACTCTCTGCCTCCTGTGATGCAGAATGGTGCTAAGTATGTGTATCAGTACGGTACAGCACAGGAAGTTATCTCTCTTCTGGACGACTACAAGTCTGCTCGTGGCGTTAACAAGCCACAGATGACTAGGGCTTCTTCTCCTCGGGTGCAGACAAACCCTGCGTCTGAGACTGAAGATATTGTTAAACAAGTGCTCGCTGCTATGGCAGTTCGTACTGGCAAGGAACCTATTGATATAAGCAATAAGCCTAAAGCCAAGCCTCGTGAGAAGTCTTTTGATGAACTTGCTCGTGAGTATGAACGTAGCAGAAGGACGCGCTAAACTCGTTTTTGAAATTAGGAATTATATCTAATGGCTACTCCGAATACTATCATGCATACTGGTGCTACCAGTTCTTCTACTAATGGTACTCTTAGCACGATGGCTAATGTCTATGTCGTTGCTAAGATGCTCATCCGTGCTCTTCCCTACCTCGTGTTTGAAAAGTTTGGTCAGGCTTATCCCCTGCCGACCAAGAGCACGAAGACCGCTAAGTTCCGTCGCTTTGAATCTCTTGATGCCACGCCGAAGGAACTGACTGAAGGTGTTACGCCTACTGCTCAGACCTTCTCGGTTACCGACATTGAAGCCACTGTGCATCAGTATGGTAACCTCGTGACCATGACCGACGTTCTGCTCGATACCAACGACTCCCCTGTTATGGAACAGGTTACGCAGATCGTGGGTGAACAGGCTGCGGAAACTGTTGAAAACATGCGTATCGGTGTCCTGCTCGGTGGTACCAACGTTGAATATGCGAACGGTACTGCTCGTAATGAAGTGAACACGCCTATCTCTCTGCCCCTGCAGCGTCGCATTACGCGTAAGCTGAAGAACCAGAAGGCTCGTTTCCTGACCGATAGCATTAAGTCTACGCCTCGCTTCTACACTGAATCCATCTCTCCCTGCTTCGTGGCTGTCTGCCATCCCGATTGTGAAGCTGACATCCGCTCGATGCCTCACTTCCAAGACGTGAAGGATTATGGCAATACGTCTCCGTGGGAAAATGAAATTGGTGCTGTTGAAGGCGTGCGTTACCTCTTCACCACTCTGATGAAGAGCTGGCCGGATGCTGGTGGTACTAAGACGAATGCTGCTGGTGACACGATGGTTTCTACCACCGGTACCAAGGCTGACGTTTACCCCATCCTCTTCCTTGCGAAGGATGCCTATGGTCTGGTGCCCCTGAAGGGTGCTGAGTCTCTGACTCCGGTGATCATCAATCCTTCTCACACTGAATCTGACCCGCTCGCTCAGCGTGCCCACGTTGCTTGGAAGACCATGCAGACCTGCGTGATTCTCAATCAGGCTTGGATGGTTCGCGCTGAAGTTGCTTGTACTGCGTACTAAGCCTTGACCCATATGGGGAGAACAACTACTCTTGGGGTTCTCCCCTTTCTCGTATCTAGCTCTGCTACACCTAGCTCTACAAACTAAATTTTAAGGTATATTCTTTATGGCTAACACTCCTGTTTTTACTGACACCGATCTCAACTCTGCTTCTGATATGCAGATTCGGGATATGCTCTTTGAACGTGGCCTGCACATTCCGTTGACGGAAGACAACAAACTTATTCGTAAGCACGCTGTTCGTCTGTTGATGGATTGGAGACAGGATCATGCTGGTGTTGACTCGACTGCACGTAAGTGCCGGGTTATCTTTCATACGTCTTCTAATCCTTCTGCTGGCCCTTATGTGTTTGCTTCTGTGAACAGTAAGAACTTCCAAGCTCCTTATGGTAAGGAAGTGATTGTTCCTGAATACATGCTTCGTGAATGCATTGACCGTGCGTACACTACGTCTTATCAGACGCAGCAGGATGAGTTCGGTCGGCAGTCTACTGTTGAAGTTCACATTCCTACGTATCCCTATACGTTCCTTGGTTATGTTGAGGAACAGGCTGATGGGACGGAAGAAGTGGTTCCCACTCCTGAACAGGTTGGTAAGATGGAAGCTGATGCTCTTGACATCAAGCTGACGATGCCTGTGAAGCGTGGCCCCGGTCGTCCGCGTAAGAATAGTTAGTCTAACATTTTGCTTACTTGAGGGTAATAATGAAAGTCTCTGATATCATAAGTAGAGTAACTCTTCTGTATAATGATATGGACTATGTTCGACTCTCAAAGCACCAGTACCTTGAGTTTCTTGATGATGCTATCAATAAGCTGATCATGATGCGCCCTGACGTATGGGTTAAAACTGGCGTAGTGAAGTTGAACCCCGGTATTCGTCAGACTATTCCTGATGATGCTTATGCTCTCATTGACATCTATTGTAACGCTACAAAGGAAGAGGATAACACCTTTACGTTTGGTGAGCCTGTGTTTCAGGTAGAACGTAGAGATCTTGATTATTTCTCTGACTGGAGACGAACTACTCCTTCTGATGTTGTTTACGAATTTGTGTATGATCGTAAGACTCCTCGGCAGTTTCTTGTTAACCCTCCGGTAGCAAAAGATAAAGATGTCTATGTAGAGATGGCTTACTCTGCACCATATGTTTCTTTTGCAGAAATGGATGACGATGTTGCTATGCAGCAAGAGTTGCAACTTATAGGCAACTATCGTGGCCCTATTGTAGACTATATGTTGTACCTTGCGTACAGTACTGATAGTACTTCTGCAAACGACAGGCAGATTGCACAACAGTGCGTTCAGTCTTTTTATCAGTCTTTGGGTCAGGAGTATAATGCTTCTGTAATCGCTATGCCAAAGATTGATGAGCTACCTACGAATCTTGGGGAGGCACAGCCAAGCAATGATTGATCATTTGAATAACGCTGTTTGGGAAGACTTCTTCAAGTACGTGCGTCCTGATGTGCATGGTTGTCCTGTGGCTATGGTGAAAGAAGCTCTGCGAAACGCATGTATTGAGTTTTGTGAGAAGTCTCTTATTTGGCAGCAAGAGATTTATTGTGGAGATCTTGTTAAGGATGAACCTAAGTATGGTATCAATATCGTAGACAAAGATGCTACGATTGTGATGCCTGTCACTGTTACTATCCGTGACACTGTTGAAGGACAACTTCGTCAGTTTCAAGTAGAGAAAACAAATAGGCAAGACCTTGACTCGTACTCTCCTGATTGGCGTCTGCGTAAGGATAAGTATCCTAAGTACTTCTATATGGAAAGTCCTAATGTGATGCACCTTGTAGGTGTACCTATGGAAGACATTCCAGAAGCTTTGCATATGCTTGCTGCTGTGAAGCCTACGCGAGAAGCTGATGAGATTCCTAAGTTCCTGTATACGGACTGGGCTGAGACTATTGCTTCCGGTGCACTTGCTTATTTGCACAGTCTATCCGGTAGAGTTTGGTCTAAGCCTAACCTTGTGAACTATTATATTCGCAAGTTCCGTGCGGGTATCTCTCGTGCTAAGTCTAAGGCTTACAAATCTTGGGTTGCTCAGTCGAAGACGATGCTCCCTCTTAAACATAAAATTTTCTAAAGGAAATAACATGTCTGGTTTTAGTACTTATCTTGACAACAAGATTCTTGCCCATGTGTTTAACGGTACCGTTTATAACACTCCGGCTAAGTACTGGGCTCTGTTCACGTCTGCGACTGGTTTGACTGATAACAGCCCTGTTAAGGATGAAGTTACTGGTGAAGGTTATGCTCGTATCAAAGCTGAGAACAACTCTTTTACGACGCCTGTTGCGAGTGTAGTGAAGAATGCGAACGCTATTGAATTCCCGGTTGCTATTTCTAACTGGGGTCGTGTGACGCATGTTGCTATCATGGATGCAGCTACTGGTGGGAACGTTCTGGCTTGGGGTGCTATTCGTAATCCTCAGACGCTTGATGAACGTCCGCGTGATGTAGATGCTGGTGACCAGTTCATCATCCGTGCTCAGACTTCGAGCATTCGTATTACTGACAGCACCACGGTGTAAAAAGTTATTTGAGGTAGGTAGACAATGACACTCATGAATCCTATTAACGGGATGCTTGTCAACACTACCTTGATAAACGCAGGCACCCTTCAGCTTGGTGCTGTTAATGCAGATGTTATTGTCGATCTGCTTACACAAGGTAATGTCATTACGACAACTGATGTAACTGTTAACGCAGTTGCAGAATTTCTAGCTAGCTCAACTGTTCGTCTTCAGTCTCACGAAGTTCCTATGTGGGCTGATGCTTACATGATTAACAGAGATATAGATAAGATTACTCCTATCACAGATGTAGGAACTAATATAGTATCTCGTGTTGTCATGGATGAACTTCCTTTTGATATCATTATCAGAGGTGTTCTAATAGAAGCAGTCACAGACATGGAGGCTATGCAAACTGTAGGTAAGATAGGTGTTACTTCCATTGAAGCGATTACGCATATGGATGACACTGAAGCTGACATCATACAGCGTGCATGGTTCTGTGAAGCTGGGACGGATATGATTGTTCCTGTGGTAATTGGTCAGCTTGGTGCTGTTGAGATTGAAGCTATAGCAGAGTCTAAACCTTGGGCTAATGTTATCTCTGAGAATGCGACAGTCATAGAAGCTAATCATGAATGGCCTGTAGTTGATGTCATAATCAAGGTCGGAGACGCTATCAAGCTTGACGACTGTAACTGTGACTGCCCTGTGTATGGGCCTAATCTTATTTTCCCTCCAGAAGGATGTGACATAAATGGCAATTCAATTTGCAAACAATGCGGCGACGACACTCTTTAGTTCAGTAACTGTGTCTGATTCGCAGATCGTCGTTTCTCCGGGAGGAGGTGCTTTGTTTCCAAATGCTGGAAGTAGTAACTATTTCATGGTGACAGTGGTTGATAAAACAACCAGTACTCTTGAGATCATGAAAGTTACTAAGCGTAGTGGTGATACTTTTACTGTGGTTCGTGCACAGGAAGGCACTACTGCCAGAGCTTTTCCTTCTGGAAGCCCAGTAGAGCTTCGTCTTACTGCTCAGTCTATTCTTGATGCTATTGATGTAAAGATTCCTCGCGGGATCATCACAATGTGGTCTGGTGCTGTTGATGCTGTTCCTTCTGGATGGCATCTTTGTGACGGTACTGCCAATACTCCTGACCTGCGTAATCGTTTTATTGTGGGTGCAGGTAATTCTTATGCTCCCGGTAACACAGGTGGTGCTCTTTCGTATACTCCTACAGTTACTGTGAATGTTGCTGGTACTGGTGTACAAGTTGGTTATCATACTCTTACAGAAGCTGAGATACCTCCGCATTCGCACAGGATGCAGAACATGCATTATCAAGGTAATCCTGATAACTGGGATGCTGGGAATACTGTATTGTCTGGTGGGAATGATCTATGGTCTGGCGCTACTGGTGGGGGTCAGGGGCATAACCACCCTATAACAGACAACGGACATACACATACTGCTTCTGTTTCTGCTGTCGATTCTCGTCCTCCTTACTACGCACTTGCGTTTATCATGAAGCTGTAGGAGTAACACATGGCTATTCTCTTTAAAAACAATGCTGCTTCTACGCTTAAAGTAGGGCTTACTTTGTCTAGCGTAACGATGGCTGTAGTAGACCCGTCTGTATTTCCTGCTATTGCAGATAACTCTGGGGATACCTTTAGGCTTACACTAGTTGGTGATGATACGCTAGAGATTATAGAAGTTACTTCTATTTACAAAGATACTAAGTATGGTACTTCGTATCGTATCAAGCGTGCTCAAGAAGGTACAACGCTTCAGACATGGCCTTCTGGTACTCGTGTAGAGATGCGTATCACTGCTGGTGCTCTTCAGTCTTTCTTCAGCACGATTGCTACTACAGAAGAGCTTGGTGTATCTAAGTTGTCTACGTATCAGCAAGCTATTGAAGGTACAGACAATACAACTAATATGACGCCTCGTCGTACAGTTGATGCTATTTACCAGTTCAACACTACAATTGTTGAAACTCCTGTTGTTACTGGTACTACTTCTGTACGTTCTGGTACAATGTATCCTTATACGTTTACTGCGTCAGTGATGAGTGGCTTTAAAGATCCTATTGTTGCCTTCTATTATGTAGGTAACCAGACTGGTGAAGAGGCATTCATCCGTGTGCCTGTAACTACGCCTACTACAACGAATGCTACGGCTACTGGTAATATATCTTTCACTGGTGATGTTGGTGACGTTATTATAGTTACTACGTATGCTGAGACTGCATCTGGTAACTTATCTCGGTACGGTACTCTGAATGTTAACATCATTGCTAACAACCCTCCGGACATCTCTAAGCTTGTCCATGATGTACCTACTACTGCTTCTCGATATGCTACCTCTACTGTTCACTTCTCTGGTGTTACTGATGCTGATGGTGATGAAGTTAAGTATCGAATTAAGAATGCTGTAAACTGTTCATTCTCTAAGACGAATAACATCGCTGCTAATGAAGCTGTAACTATCACATGGAAGGTACCTGCTGACTATCCTGTAGATGCAAGTAATTCGGCATTTAAAGGAACTTCTACATTTACTCTTGAAGCATATGATTTCTTGGGTGGTTCTTCTGCTAAGAACTTTAGTACATCTGTTCAATACAGGTGGTCAAAAAACCTAGCAATAAATGTAACATCAGGCACAAATCCGCACTGCACGTTTACTTTTACTGCTCCAGATCCAGTTGCTCCAGAGTTTATCTACCCAAATGTTTGTGTATATGATATTCTTTACACAGACGGAACGGTGTTTAAACATGGGTGGCTCACAAAAGAAGAAACATCTAACTGGACTACTGGGCGGACTGTTACTGTAGACGTACCGTGGAATGAGAATCTTAAGATTCAAGCATACTGGGCTGACAACGGTGAGTATGACTTGGATACTCTTCGTGTTTCTCTGCAATCGGTAGAGTTTTCTACAGTCGTTACCTTTGCTGCTCCTGTGTGGACATCTAAACAGGGTCAGACTATTACAAAAGACGACACGTTTAATGTTACATGGACTCAAGGAACCTCTAGCCCTACATATACAGTGTCTGGAATAGAAGTTAATACGTCCAATGATCCTAATTTTGGTTATATAAAACGCTCTTCTAATATATCTGGAACAGCTACAAGCGTAGCTTTAAATGGTAGCATTTGGTGGGTTTTTGATAACCCTGCTGCTACTAACTACGCACGTATTCGTAACTACTGGACTGACACATCCACAAATAAGAAGTACTACTCGGCATGGTCTTCTCCTTTGTTGCAGGTAAATGGACAGACTGCATCTCTTGATGCAGCTACAATTCTTTCTCCTGCCACTAACTCTATACTTGATCCTTCTATTGTTATTCCAACGACAATTGCTCTTGGTGCAGTAACGGGACAGACTGTAGATAAGATGAAGATCAGTGCCTACTCTGGTATAACTGCTGATCCTTCTTCACAGCAACCTGTGTGGACTAGTGGAGAAGTTGCATACAATTCTTCTTACAACATTCCTGCTAATGCTTTATCATGGAATGGAGTATACAAACTGTTCGTTGACGTGCACGGTACTATAACTGGTTGGGCACGAGATACAGACGGTGTAGTTGTAAGAACTATTATGCACAAGTATACTGGTCAACCCAACCAAACGTATCCTGTGCAAGGTCAGATTCAAATTCCTGTTGAGTCTGCTCAGACCTATACTTGGACAAATGCTCCTCGTGTTGGTTCTAATGTCCCTTCATATACTCGTGTAGTTATTTATCGTAAGTCTGATAATGCTGTAGTCTTTTCTAAAGAGACAGGCATAGATGCTACTACATGTGTAATCCCTGCTAATACCCTTGCTCATAACACTGAGTATCACTGCCGTATTGACAACTGGTTTGTTGAAGGTGGGCAGCTTGATGCTGAGGATATGACTAAGTTCACAAGTAAGACTACTGGGTTTGTAACTTCCTATCCTGCTGTATGGCAAGCCTATCGTTCATCTACAACTTATAACGTTCCTTATACTGGAACATATGATGTTGTTGCAATCGGTGGTGGTGGTTCTGGCGGTACAGGTTATTTTAGGTTTGACTCTAGTAACCCGCCTATGTTTGTTGCTTATACTTATTCCGGTGCTGGCGGTGGTTCTGGTGGCATATCAAGATGGCAAGGAACTATTAATGCCGGTACTGCACTTACTTGTACAGTAGGTGCTGGTGGTGCTGCACAAACTGCTAGCTCTATGGCTGGTATTGCTGGAGGAAGTACCTCTGTAACAGGTGGCCCTGTAAGCGTATCTGCTGGTGGCGGTGGCGGTGGCGGAAAAGATGGGTATGGTAGTTTAAATGCCGTTGGCGGCACCGGTGGTTCTGGTAATTTGCAGAATGGCGGTGCTGGTGGAAAGACTATCTACTGTGACCCCGGCAGAGCAGGTGAAGGTGTTAACTGTTCTGGTGGTGCTGGCTATCCGACGAGTCAGTGTCAAGGTAATAGTTCTGTTGGTGACGCTCCGGGTGGTGGTGCTTGTTCAGCATATGGTGGCTACATTGCCGGTGGCGGTGGTGCCGGTGCACTAGGAAGCTTAATGGAACCTGCGGAGTGGGCTACGCCCGGTTGGACTAATGACTCCTATACGCATCCTGCTAATGCTGGAGCAGGTCAAGTTGGGTGTGTTCTTATAATCAGTACGTGGGCATTGTAATGTATAGATACGCTACTCTTATCGGTGAAGGACAGATTAACAATATCATTGTACGTGATATTCTTGTTCCTGACACCCCTACTTGTGTAAATATAGACGACTCTCCGTGGCTTCAGATTGGTGATATGATTGATACGCCTAAGCCTACACCTGTTACTCCCAAGACTACTTGGCAGACTAACAAAGAGTTGTTTGATAGTTACATGGATTATTTGGACAAGTTGCAAAATCGCCCTCTGGCTTCTATTATCGTAGCTCAAAGTAACCAACAAGAACCAGATGCTACTGATGTAGAAAAGCTGGCTAAGTATGAGGAACGTAAGAAGTACTTGCGTGAAAAGCGAGATGTGCTGTTGAGTAATTCAACACAAGACTTTATCGCTTTGATTGATTCTTATACAGAAGCAGACGTACTTGCAAATCAAAAGCTTACTAAGACTGTAGCTTAGGAGCTCATATGAAACTAACATTCCAACAGTTTAGCGGGATTGCTCCTCGTATAGCTCCACGGCTTTTACCCGCTACTCTTGCACAGGAAGCTCTCGACGTTAAGCTGTGGAGTGGAGAGCTTCGACCTCACTATGCTGATAAGATTCTTCAGTATATTCCGAGTAATATTCAATCTATCTATAGATATAAGTGGAAGAATAAGACATATAACTGGTTGATGTGGCCTTACGAAACACGTGTAGCTAAAGGCCCTGTGTACGATGACGAGAACAATCGTATCTACTTTATGAATCAAGGTGGGTTCTTCGTAACAGACAGTTCTCTTCTTGAAGATAGAGACTATATAGACGGTTTAGAAAATAAGGCTTATGCTGTAGCTATTCCTGAACCGGGACAAGCTAATATGGCAGTTAATGGTACTGGTTCTGGTGACATTGAATCTAGGTCATATGTTTATTGTTATGTTAGACAATGGACAGACGGTACTATAGATGTAGGTAAATCTAGTAAACCTTGTAAGAATGTTAACGATTTATCTCGTTATACTGTAGATGTTCGTCCGGGACAAACTGTTTCTATGTCCTTAGAAGATCCACTTCTTACACACCATAATGGTGCAAAGAGTGGTATAAATAAGATCTATATCTATAGGTCTGAAGTTACTTCTGCTGGTCAAGCGTTATACAGTTATGTAGATCAGTTTGATGTTAATACAAGTAGGGTTACGAATAATCCTGCTGCTGTTTGGCGCACTGATTATTACGAGTACACTGATTCTAAACCAAATACTTCTCTAGGTGAGGCTTGTCCTTCTATTTACTGGGATCCCCCAGTAGGTGGGCTTAAAGGTCTTGTCTCTTTGCAGAATGGTTTGTTTGCAGCGTATAAAGATTCTACTGTCTATGTATCTGATTGGAATGCTCCCCATGCTTGGCCTTATGAACATACAGTAACGATTGACTATCCTATAGTAGGTCTTGGTTCTTTTGGTAATACGATTGTTGTTTGTACAGAAGCAGCTCCTGTGTTGATTGTTGTACAAGACCCAACAAATCCTACGACTAAAGCTATCCAAGAGAACTGTCCTTGTGTGTCTGCTGACTCTATTGTGAATACACGTAATGGTGTTATCTTTGCTAGTCAGAATGGTTTAGTACTAATTAACAGTACGAGTCCTACCTTTATTACAGAGAAGCTCCTTACTCAGGATGAATGGCTACCTTTGCATCCTGAATCATTGAAGGGTGCTTTTCTAAATAATACTTACTATGGATTCTTTACTAATCCTACAGATACAGCAGCTGGTTTTATCTTTGACTTAGACAGCTATACATATAGTACAGTATATAACAGTATTGTTTCTTCAGGTATGGTTTATACTACACAACATGCAAAGGTTGTCTATAACGATATTGAACAATCACAGCTGTATGTATGTTATCCTCTTGAGAACGGTACACAATATAGCTTGTGTTCCTTTGCTTCAGATTCTCGTATAAACAAATCTTTTAGATGGCGTTCAAAAGTTAATGTTAGCCCACAAGGTTTGTTTAATTTGAGCGCGGCCCGTGTCATGATGACATCCCAATCGTCTCAAAAAGAAAACGAGCATATCTGGGAAGGTAAGCTTACAGGTTCAAGTCTCGCGGCCCGTGTCATGGATGGTGAACCAATCAATGGTTGGTGTAAAACGAACGAGCTGGAACTAGCGGATGCTACAGTGTTTAACTATTATGTCGATGGCGAGCTTAAATATTCACGAGAAGTAAAAGACTCTAAACCTTTCCGTCTTCCTTCTGGTTTCAGAGGTGAGACTATTGAGGTGGAAGTTAAGTCGAATGCTTACATTCATTCGATTACTCTTGCTTCAAGTATGGGAGAACTCGTAGAAGGAGAAAGCAAGTAATGGCTACTGCAAAACAAGTACAGCTTTCTGATGTACCCTACACAGAAGACTGGAATACCTACGAGTATCTTGTGTCTGTTAACGCTGCCCTTGTTTCTTTGCAAAAGCAGGTTGATGCACTTAGTAATCGTATCGACAAAGAAGGTGTTATCACTGGTAAATTGAAAATTCATTGTATT
>ENA-UOJR01001945-UOJR01001945.1-human-gut-metagenome-genome-assembly--contig:-C115P-NODE-1945-length-15748-cov-6.046326_pt1 | contig 15748 bp, 13 predicted proteins | sample MGYA00242354_ERZ723901 | MGnify/ENA metagenome assembly ERZ723901
CGACGACAAGCGCGTGATCGACCCCGCCCTCAAGGAGGGCGCGCTGCTCACCGGCGTCTTCAACCGCTTGGCCCGCTCGGCCTTCTACGGCGTGGCCGTCAAGGAGGGCGACGAGGCCGCCTACCGCACCGGGCGCATCCCCGCGGGCGAGCCTTCCAAGGCCGCGCGCGACGCAGCCGAGCAGGCGGCCATCGCATTCGAGCAGGCCATGCACGCCTTCGAGCTGCACCACGCCCTCGGCGTGTGCGACGAGTTCCTGCGCGCCGCCAACAAGCGCTGGAGCGACGCCTCCAAGGCCGCCAAAAACTCCGGCGACGACGCCCTCATGCAGCAGGCGCTCGTGGACGCCTTCCACGAACTGCGCGTGGCCACCGTCCTCATGCACGGCATCGTGCCCACCGGCTGCGAGCTGATCTGCGAGCACTTCGCCATCGACCCCGTCGCTTTCTTCTCGTGGGACAACATCTTCAAGACGAACGACGAGCTCGTCATCGAGCTGGGAGAGCAGCCCGGCGCGCACGCCGTCAAGGAGCTGCCGCCGCGCTTCGATTTCTTCGCGAAGCACCCGAGCCAGTACTGATCGATCGACGGATCGCCGCGCATGCGGGGCTTCCGACCGACCCCGCATGCAACCGCGTCGAGCCGCAGCGCCGACAGTCTCGCCCCCCCTGTCCGAAAGGCCTCGCATGTCACTCGAAATCCGCCAGACGCTTCCCGGCGACGTCGCCGCCGCCGAACTCGTGCTCAACGACGGCAAGGCCGCCTTGGCCGAGCTCAGCATCCCGCAGTGGATGGGGGAATACCCCAATCGCGTCGACATCGAGGCCGACATGGCCGAGGGTGCATCGTACGTCGCGGTCGGCGAGGACGGCACCGTGCTCGCCGTCATGGCGCTCTCCTTCTCGGGAGAAGACACCTACGATGCGATCGATGGATCCTGGTTGACGACGTCCGATTCGCGCGACCCGCGCTACGCCGTGATCCACCGCTGCGCGATCGGCGCCAGCGCGGCACGACAGGGCATCATGACCAAAATGTTCCTCATGGGCGAGGACGTCGCGCGCGAGCACGGCATGGAGAGCGTGCGCGTCGATACGCACGAGCGCAACATCCGCGTGTGCGGCCTTGTGGAGAAGCTCGGGTACACCCGCTGCGGGACCATAACGCTCCCCCACGAGGACGAGGTCGACCCGCTGCGCATCGCGTTCGAGAAGGTGCTCTAGCCCATGGCGCGCCCAGGCGTTCAAAAGCACCTTGAGATCGCCGAGCTCCTTCGCTGCCCCCTGTGCGGAGCCCGCATGCACGCGCTCGAATCATCGGTCGCCTGCTCCGGCGGCCATGATTTCGCAATATCGGCGAAGGGCTTCTTGAACCTCATCCCGCATCAAAAGCCCCTCAAGGGATACGACGAGGCCTTCTTCGCGAGCCGTCAGCGCATCATGGAACACGGATACTATGATGCGGTCCGCGCGGCCGTCACGCGCCGCCTTGAAGGCCTCGGGGCCGCGTCCACCGTCGTCGACGCCGGATGCGGCGAGGGGTCCTACACCAAGGACGCCGCGCAAGCGCTTCCGCATGCGACGGTGCTGGGCCTCGACATCTCCAAGGACGCGATTCGCGTCGCCGCCCGCGGCGGGGGGCCGACGCGATGGCTCGTGGCCGACCTGGCGAACACGCCCCTTGCCGACTCCACGGCAGATGTCATTCTCAACGTGTTCACCCCCGCCAATTACGACGAGTTCAAACGCCTCCTCAAGCCGGACGGGCTGCTCATCAAGGTCATTCCCGCCCCTCAGCACATGTGCGAGCTGCGCGAGCTCGCAGGTGGGCACCTTTTGGATGCCGGGTTCTCCGATCACGGGGTCGCCGAGCACCTCATGCGCCACATGTGCGTCGCAAGCCGCACGCGCGTGTCCACGACCTCCACCGTATTCCCGGGGGACGCGCTCGACCTGGTGCGCATGAGCCCCGTCTCCTTCGGCGTCGAGGAGCACGTCCTCGACCTCAGCTCTCTGAGGAGCATAACCGTCGATGCCGAGGTCATCTGCGCGCGCCCGAGATAAGCGCCCGTCGATAAGGGGCGGGGTTACCTCGAATGGCCGTTGCGCCAGATCTCGCGTCCCAGCCCGAGCGCCAAGAACAGGGCGCTCGCGTACCCCAGGAACCCGATGACCGGGATGCCGAAGATGACCGGCTCGATCTTGGCGTAATACACCACCGAGGACCCGATGAACAGGCCGGCGATGACGATCGCCATGGAGAGCCTGTCCACGATGCCACCCACATGGCGGAGCACCTGCTCGCTGCCGAGCACCTGCATGTTCATCTTGAGTTGGCCGCGCGTGAGCATGCGCGACGCCAGCCCCAGTTGCTCGGCCATCTCCAGATGGCCCTTGAGGGCGCGGTAAGAAGCGTGCGTGAGGTCCTCGGCGGCCTCGCGAGCACGCGCGTAGCTGCTCTTCTCATGCCTGATGTGCTCGGTGATGATGTCGATCATGTTCACGTCGGGCATGTACTCGGTGAGCAGCCCCTCGAGCGTGACCATGCCGCGTGCGAACATCGTCACCACGGCCGGCAGCTCAACGTCGTTCTTGCGCGCCAGGCTGATGAGCGAGGTGAGGAACTCGCCGATATCGAGGTCCCGCAAATCGAGACCGGCGAAGTCGGCGATGATGAAGTCGAGGTCCGTGAGAAACGCCGAGTGGTCGAGCTCGGAGGAGTCGCCGCGCGTCACCGCGAAGCGCATGAGCGAGTCCTTGAGCTTGGGAACGTCCCCGGAGGCGACGGCGTAGATCATATCCTTCACGATGCCCCGGTCATGGCCGGACATGCGCCCGACCATTCCGAGGTCGATGAAGTACACGACCCCGTTCTTGACGATGATGTTGCCGGCGTGCGGGTCGGCGTGGAAAAACCCGTCGTCCAGCACCTGGGTGGCATAATCGTCCACGATGGAGGCGCCGACCTTCTTGAGGTTGTAGCCCGCCTCCTCAAGGGCGGTCGGATCGGCTATGGAGATGCCGTCCACATAGTCCATGACCACGATGTGCTCGGTGCAGTACGGCAGGTATGACTTGGGGCACGATATGGCCGAAGAGCCCTCGTGGAAGCGATGGAAATCATCGAGGTTGCGCGCTTCCATGAGGAAGTTCGTCTCCTCGCGAAACGACTGCCACAACTCCTCGACCACGCCCTTGAGATCGACGAACTGGTCGGTTTTCACAAAGCGCGACGCATGCCGCACGATCGACCGCATGATGTCGATGTCCTGGGCCATGACCTGCTGGGCACCGGGTCGCTGGACCTTGATTGCGACGTCTTCCCCCGACACCAGGGTGGCGCGATGCACCTGCGCCAGGGAGGCGCTGCCGAGGGGCTTGCGGTCGATATGGGAGAAGATCTCGTTGAGAGGGCGGCCGTACTCGGCGACCAGGCACTCGTTCACCACCGCGAAGGGCACCGGCTCCACATCCCTGCGAAGCCGCCGCAGCTCGTCGCAATACTCCTGCGGCAGGATCTCCGAGCGGTTGGCAAGGATCTGCCCCATCTTCACGAACATGGGGCCCAGGTCCTCCAGCATGCAGCGAAGACGACGCGGCGTGATGTCATGCCACGCCTCGTACTTGCGGACGATCTGGAATATCTCCCCTATGCGCTTGCGGCGGCCCTCCGAGGTGAGCTTGAACTCCTCCGACGGGGCCATCGCCTCCGGCTCCTCGGGGAACAGGTCGACGGCACGCGGGGTGCGCCATGAGGTGCGAAGCGCCTCCTCGACGCCCTCGAGATTGACCGTGTCCTCGGGGCTCAGCGATTTGGCGCCCGCCCCGGCGGGAGTCGTCCCGCGCGCGGCCTTTACCTGTTCCGTCTCGTTCGCCATATCGTCTCGCACGCCCTCTTACTCGCCCTGGGCCTCTTCGGACTCGGGGGCCGCGTCGACCACGACCGCATCCTCGACCTCGACCGTCACCGTGTCGTCATCCACGGAGTCGACCAGGTCGCGGACGTGCGCCATGAAGGCCACGCGCTCGGACTTGGTCAGCAGGCGCACGCGGGCCAAGATCAGCTCGTCGAGGATGCGCTCGGCGGCAGTCGCGCCCTGCTCCCCCAGACGCTCGGTGACCTCGGAGAACGCTCCGCCCGCCTCCTCGAAGATATCCGACATGGAACGCGCGAAGTCGGGGGTCTGGCGGTCATGGCGCACCTGCTCCCCGCGGGAGTTCAGGTCGCGCAGGACCTCCTCGCCCCGGGCGTTCAGGCCGTCCAGGATCACCTTCCCGCGCTCCGCCGTCACGGCGGCGGCGCCAAAGCCGACGTTCACCATACCGTTGACGAGCTCTTCAAATTTCGTGGCCATATGAGCCTCCTCATGTCCTCTCCCGCGCACGGGCGCCTCTCGATGAACCTCTTGTACCCATGCGGGGCGCAAGCGCGCGGAGAACGGGTGAACGGTCATCCGTGTCCCCGTCCTCCCCGATGATCCCCGCATCCGCCCCGGAACCTACCGCTCGTTATCCGACATGGCGAACCCGTTCTTCATGGCGCAGCTCGTGGTGTACAGCACGTTCGCGAGCAGCTTATCGGTCTCGGCCTTGAGCTCGTCGCACAGGCCCGCGTTCGCCTTGGAGAGCACAGCGGGAACCTGCGCGGCGTCCATGCCGGCGGCGGCCCGGTCGGTCTCGCGCAGCATCTTGTGCCCCAGGGAGCCGACCTTCTCCTGATAGGACTCGACCTTGGCACCCGTCTCATGGAAGCGGGCGTCGGCAAGGGCGCCGATCAGTCGATTGGCCCAATAGAAGTTCTCCGTGGTCACTCGCTCGGTGGTGTTGGAGAGGTACTCGGGCATCTCCTCGACGTTCGCATAGAGGGCGACCAATGCGTTGAACACGTTGGAGCCGAACGCCATCCACTGGATGCAGCGCAGCGGCTCGTCCACATACGGGCGAATCTGCAGCACGGCGAGCTGGCTGTTGCGGTTGATTCCGATCGGTCGGTAGGCGTTGCGGCTGGCGGGTGTGCCCTTGGTGCCGTAGCAATCGTACTCGGTGCCCTGATAGTGAGCGGACAGCACGTACTTGACGTCCTCGATGGTCACCTTGCGCTCGGGCGCGCGGCTCCAGGGGATGTCGTCGGACTCGGGCGTGAAGGGCGCGTCGGGGCCGTCCCACCCGTCGTGGGGGTTCAGGCAGCGCTGCATGTACCATGCGCGCGGGGTGTTGTACACGTGATCAGAATCGGAATGGGAGCCGAAAGCCTCGCGCGGGTTGAAGATCTCGCCCGACAGCATGCCCTCGCGCACATCTGCGATGAGGTCCATGAGATCAGCCACGTACTCCTCGTAGGCGTCGGCCTCCTCATCCGTCGCGTCATCCAAGTCGATGTCGAAGAACTCCTCATCGAGGATGTCCTCGGGCTCCAGGCGATTCGTGTTCGTGAGGTTGAGGTGGTTCTCCGCCATCCACTGACGCAGATCGGGGCTTGCCATGTGCTCCACCTGCTCGCCCTCGGCGTCCAGCAGGTCGAAGTAATCGATGCCGAGCTGATTGGGCATGGTCACGTACGCGTCATCGGGAACGCGCTTCGCGATCCAATGATGACCTCCGATGGTCTCGAGCCACCAGATCTCGTCCTCATCGGAGAAGGCGATGCCGTTCATCTCATAGGTGCCGTACCGCTCGAGCAGGGAGCCCAGGCGCTGCACGCCCTCGCGCGCCGTGCGCACATACGGCAGGACGACCGTGACGAAGTCCTCCTCGCCCAGGCCGCCGGGCACGGCGGGCGTGTAACCCTCCTCGCCCTCCACCCCCTTGGCGGGGACATACTCCACGAGCGGGTCCGCGCCGAGGACGCGCTCGTTGCTCGTGATGGTCTCGGTGGCGCTCATGCCGACGTTGGCCGTGTTGAAGCCGGCGGCGGCCCAGATGCCGTGACCGGGAAGGGCGTCGGGCACGCTCGAATAGCGCATGGGGTCCCCGGGGAGCTCGAGCGTCAGGTGCGAAAGGGCGGTCGTGGACGTCCTGGGCTGCTCATCGGGATGGACAACCTTCATCTTCTTTGGCTCGAACTGGCCGTTGGGCGAATCCTCATTGCGGGCGACGATGGTTGAGCCGTCATAGCTCGCGTTCTTGCCGACCAGAATCGTGGTGCAGGCCATGTGTCCTCCTCGAGGTCGATGTTTTCATCTTGTTCAAGTGTACCCAGCCGAACGGACGGGAGTCGCGTTCTTATCAATATGGGGCGTTCGAATACCCATCGGGCCGCCGGACGAATTTTTGGCCGATAATCTGCTAGCACGAGAGTAATATTACACAAGCGCTCGCGATTGCGGTCACGCATGCGATATGTTCGCGCGATGTACAGGAAGGTTCAGTATGGCAACTGGTACGCTTAAAAAATCATTCTTCCGCGAGAAGGGCTATGGCTTCATCACTCCCGACGAGCCGATCAACGGTTCGTCAGATGATGTCTTCGTGCACTTCAGCGCCATCCAGATGGACGGCTTCAAATCTCTCGATGAGGGCGATCGCGTCGAATTCGAGGTCGGTCCCGGTAAGAAACCCGGCGAGACCCAGGCGATGAACGTCGTCAAGATCCGCTAGAGCGCAGGCGGATCGCCACGCGCCTCCGATGGAGTCGCAAGGGCACCCCAAGCGCCGTCCGTCGAATCCCCCGGCGATAATCCCCTTCGCAACCTAGACCGGGGAATCATCGTAGCAGCAGGAAGCGCCCCGCAGTTCAGACCGCGGGGCGCTTTGCTTTGCAAAAGATGGCATCAGCGCTACGCCAAGCCGTGCTGGAGCTTGGCCGCCAGCACCACATTGCTCATGAGCATCGCACGCGTCATGGGGCCCACGCCGCCGGGGACGGGCGTGATGGCGCCCGCGACGAGCTCGGCGGAATCGAAATCAACGTCTCCGCAAAGCGCGCCGTGCTCATCGCGGTCCATGCCCACGTCGATGACCGCGGCGCCCGGCTTGACCCAGGGCCCCTTGATCATCTTGGGGATCCCACATGCGGCGACGAGGATGTCCGCACTCTGGCAGATCCGCGCGAGCTCACGCGGATCCGTGTGCGAGTGCGCAACCGAGATGGTGGCGTTTCGCGCCAAGAGCATGAGCGACATGGGCTTGCCCACGATTGACGACCTGCCCACGATAACGGCGTTCTTGCCGGACGGGTCGATGCCGTACGCATCGAGCATCTCCATGATGCCCGCGGGGGTGCACGGGCGAAGGCCGGGCAGGCCGCGCACAAGGCGACCGAGGTTCTCGGGATGGAAGCCGTCGACATCCTTGAGCGGATCGATCGCAGTGACGACCGCCTCCGCGTCCAGGTGGCCGGGAAGCGGCATCTGCACCAGGATGCCGGCGATGTCCGGGTCGGCGTTCAAGCTCGCCACGAGCTCCATCAGGTCTGCCTGTGTGGTCGATGCGGGGAGTTTGTAATCCCGCGATGGAATGCCACACTCCTCGCAATCGCGAAGCTTCGCGCGGACATACGTCGCGGACCCCTGGTCATCACCCACAAGGACCACGGCCAGGCCGCAGGGGACCCCTCTCTTCGCGAGGTCCGCCACATTCGCAGACGCGCGCTCGCGTACCTCGGCGGCGAGCCTCTTGCCATCGATGATCGTAGCCATGCGGCTCCCTAGAACAGGCCGGTGATGACGCCGTCGTCATCAACGTCGATGTTCTCGGCGGCGGGCACTTTGGGAAGACCCGGCATGGTGAGGACGTTGCCCGTGAGCGCCACCACGAAATGCGCGCCCGCACTCACCTTGAGCTCGCGCACGGTGATGCGGAAATTCTCGGGGGCGCCAAGCGCGCTCGCCTGATCGGAGAAGGAGTACTGGGTCTTCGCGACGCACACCGGGAGGTTGCCGAAGCCGTTGGCGCGAAGCTCGGCGAGCTGCCGCTTGGCCGCAGGGGTGAAGTCAACCCCATCCGCGCGATAGACCTTGGTGGCGATGGCCTCGAGGGCATCGGCGATATCGGAGCCGTCCTCATAGGCGAACTTGAACTCATGCGGCTCCTCGACGAGACGGAGCACCTCGTCGGCGAGCTCGAGCGCACCCGCTCCGCCCTTTGCCCACACCTCGGAAAGGCGGACGTTGACGCCAACCTTCTCGCACTCGGAGGCGATGAGGTCGAGCTCGGCCTCGGTATCGGTCGGGAAGCGGTTGATGGCGACCACGCAGGGCAGGCCGAAGACCGTCTGGATGTTCTCCACGTGGCGCAGCAGGTTGGGCATGCCGGCCTTGAGGGCATCGAGGTTCTCGGCGTTGAGGTCGGCTTTCGCCACGCCGCCGTTGTACTTGAGCGCGCGTGCGGTGGCGACGACCACGACGGCGCTCGGGCGGATGCCGGTCATGCGGCACTTGATGTCGAGGAACTTCTCGGCACCGAGGTCGGCACCGAAGCCGGCCTCGGTGATGGCTATGTCGCCGAAGCGCATGGCCATGCGGGTCGCCATGACGGAGTTGCATCCGTGGGCGATGTTGGCGAACGGGCCACCGTGCACGAACGCGGGGGTGTGCTCGAGCGTCTGAACCAGGTTGGGCTTGAGGGCGTCTTTGAGCAGGGCCGCCATGGCACCCTGGGCCTTGAGCTGGCTGGCGCGGACGGGCTCGCCCGCATAGGTGTAGCCGACCACGATCTCGCCCAAGCGCTGCTTGAGGTCGGAGATCGAAGTGGACAGGCACAAGATGGCCATGACCTCGGAGGCAACGGTGATGTCGAAGCCGTCCTCGCGCGGGACGCCCTGAGCCTTGCCGCCGATGCCGTCGATGACGTGGCGGAGCTGGCGGTCGTTCATGTCAACGGCACGCTTCCAGGTGATGCGTTTGACGTCGATGCCCAGCTCGTTACCCTGCTGGATGTGGTTGTCGAGCATTGCCGCGAGCAGGTTGTTAGCCGCGCCAATGGCATGGAAGTCGCCCGTGAAGTGCAGGTTGATGTCCTCCATGGGGATGACCTGGGCATACCCGCCGCCGGCGGCGCCGCCCTTGACGCCGAACACCGGGCCGAGAGAGGGCTCTCGGAGCGCCACGGCGCTCTTGACGCCGCGGCGGCGCAGGGCGTCGGCGAGGCCGATGGTCGTGGTGGTCTTGCCCTCGCCCGCGGGCGTGGGGTTGATGGCGGTGACGAGCACGAGCTTGGCCTCGTGATCGGAAGGCTCGTTGAGCAGCGAGTAGTCGACCTTCGCCTTGTCGAAGCCGTAAGGGATCAGGTGCTTGGCGTCCACGCCGGCGGCCTCTGCCACCTGCTGGATCGGCCACGGTTCGACGGAATGCGCGATCTCGATATCGGAAGGCATGATGAGAGGTCCCTTCTAACGCGATGACAATGACCCCAGAATATCACGGACCATGCCCTTGCACGGCATCTACCGAGATGGCAGCTCGAGCCCCAGGTGCTCGAAGGCGACCGGGGTCGCCATGCGCCCCTGGGGCGTGCGGACGATGAGGCCGCACTGCAGCAGATAGGGTTCGTAGACATCCTCGAGCGTGTTGGCGTCTTCGCCGGTGGCGCTCGCCAGGGTGGACAGGCCAACAGCGCGGCCGCGGAACGTCTTGCACAGCGTCTCGAGGATGCGGATGTCCATCCAGTCGAGGCCGAGCTCGTCGATTTCGAAGAAGCGCATCGCCTCTTGAGCGATACCGAGCTCGATGGACCCCTCGCCGCGGACCTGGGCGTAATCACGCACACGCTTGAGCAGGCGATTGGCAAGGCGAGGCGTACCGCGAGAACGCGAGGCGATCTCCTTTGCAGACTCTCGGTCGATCGACACGCCGAGGATGCTCGAAGAGCGGCAGACGATATCGGCCAGGTCCTCGATGCCGTAGTAATCCAAACGATACGAGATGCCGAAACGATCGCGCAGCGGACCCGTGAGCATGCCGGAGCGCGTGGTAGCGCCCACAAGCGTGAAGCGAGGGATATCCAGGCGAATCGAGCGGGCGGCGGGCCCCTTGCCGATCACGATATCGAGGGAGAAATCCTCCATCGCGGGATACAGGATCTCCTCGACCTGGCGGTTGAGGCGATGAATCTCATCGATGAACAGGACGTCGCCCGGCTGAAGATTGGTGAGGATGGCTGCGAGGTCGCCCGTGCGCGCGATCGCGGGGCCGGAAGTCGTCTTGATCTGCGCACCCATCTCGTTGGCCACCACTGCGGCGAGCGTCGTCTTTCCAAGGCCCGGAGGCCCGGAGAAAATAACATGGTCGAGACTCTCCCCGCGGCTCTGCGCGGCCTCAATCAGGATCTTGAGACTCTGCTTGATATGGTCCTGACCGCAGTAGTCGTCCAGGCGCTGGGGCCGCAGACTCCGCTCGACATCCAGGTCATCGGCGGTGAGCTCGCCTGTGACCAGGCGCTCGGCGTCTCCGTCGCGCCGGACGGGGGCATCCGACCACAGATCGGTCGATTCATCCACTTCCCACATCATGCATCCATTCCCAAGCGTTTGAGCGCGGCGGCCAGCAGGTCCTCGACGCGCATATCGCTGCCATCATACCCGCCCAAGGCGAGCGATGCCTCCGCGGGGGTAAAGCCCATGGACAGCAGCGCCGCGGTGGCGTCATCCATGGCGGAGGGGGCGCTGGACCCCGCGACGTCGATGGGGAGCGGAACGGAATCGGGCGCGATGGGGCCCGCAAGGCTCCGGTCCTTGGAAAAGACTCCCTTGAGCTCGAGGATCAGGCGCTGGGCGGTCTTTTTGCCCACCCCGGGGACCTTCGCCATGCCCTTATCGTCCTCCGCCATCACGACGGCGTATAGCTGAGGCACGCTGAAGGTGGACAGTATGGCCAGCGCGAGCTTCGCGCCCACGCCGCTCACCGCCACGAGCCTGTCGAACATGGTCCGCTCGTCCTTGGTCGAGAAGCCGTACAACGTGCAGGAATCCTCGCGGACCACCATGCGCGTGTACAGTCGGGCACCCTCACCCACCTGAGGCAGCGAAGCCGCCGTCTGGGACGACACACCGAGCTCGAATCCCAATCCGTTGACTTCGAGGACCACCGTGCTCGGCGTGGCCTCCAGGACGGTTCCGCGAACTTGAGAGATCATGCGTACGGGTTTCCCTTCTCTTGAGCGAACGCTCCGTTCGTGAGCGCCTGCGTGCGCCGAAGATGCGCATGGCACACCGCGCAGGCGAGGGCGTCCGCCGCGTGGTCGGGCTTGGGGTCGTGATCGAGGCGCAGCAAGGTGCGGACCATGTAGGTGACCTGGCCCTTATCGGCGGACCCGGTGCCCACGACCGCCTGCTTGATCTGCATGGGCGTGTACTCCCCCACCTCGACACCGCACAGAGAGCATGCCACGAGCGCCGCTCCGCGCGATTGCGCCGTCGGGATGGCGGAGCGAACGTTTGCCCCGAAGTAGATGCCCTCGACGGCCGCCTCCTGGGGATGGTAGCGGTCGACGACGGCGGTGAGCTCGTCGGCGATGCGCCGCAGGCGCGCCGCCAGGTCGGAGCCGGCCGACGTCTCGATGCAACCGTAGGCCCGGCAGCGAACATCGCCCCGCCGCTCCTCGACAATGCCCCAGCCGGTGTTCGCCAAGCCGGGGTCTATCCCCAAGATGACCATGCGCCTCCTAACTAAAGTCGAACGTTTGTTCTACTATAGCATGGGTGGGCACGCAACCGCACGCGAATCTGCCGCGATGTCGGCTCGCGTGCCAACGCGAGGCTAATTGAGGGAGAAGAAGCCGAAGCCCGGTCCGGCACCCGGAACCGCAGGACCCCCCTCCGAATCCCGGCGGCTCGTCTCGGCCATGTGCCGGAGCAGCTCCGCGAGCTCAGCGGAGGCGTCGCGCAGCTCCTCACCCATGCGGGCGCGCGCCTCATCTCCAAACAGCTCGGCCTGCTGCTCGGGCGCGAGCCCCAGCATCTCGCCGAGCATACCCATGAGCTCGTCGCGTGCCCGCTCGCTGCGCTTGGAGCCCCTGCGCTCCATCCGCTCGAACTCGGCCTCCGCCAGGCCTGCGGCGGTCAGACGACCCTCTCCGCGCAGCCCCATGTCGGACCAGGCGAGCTGCATGGGCCAAGCGCGCTCGGCGAAGCCCCGAGCCGAGACGATCGGCGCCGGGGGAAGCATGCGCCTGCCCAGCTCATTTTGGCGCACGAGCATGACCAAAAGGGCGGCCGCCTCGGGAGAGGCGGCGTAGATGGGCAGGTCGTCGACGCCCGCGTTGCGGTCGACATGCGCCTCGAGCGCCGCATCCAGCTGCGCTATCCCCACGGCGCCCAGAACGCCCTTCGCCCGATCCGCGAGCTCGTCCTCAACCCGCAGCGCGGAGACCGCGTCGCGGATGACCTCCTCCCCCGCCTGCTCGACCGCCGCGAGCCCCAAAAGGGCCGGCGGCAACGCGGCGGATGCGTGCGCATGTCCCTTTGCGAGCCACTCGAGCGCCGACAGGTACACATCCCCGAAGGGCGCGAGGACCCCGGGCTGCAGGCCCGCGAGCGCGTTGGCGCGAAGGGCGTAGTCGGTTTTGGTAAGCGGCGCGAGCGGCATCGCCCGCACGTCACGAGCGGTGTCGTCGAGTATCAGGCACTCGGCGGCAAACCTCGCAGGGCTCGTATCCCGCACAGGGGCGTCGCGATCGCCGAGGAGCAGCGCGCTCGGCGCCGTTCGCTCGAGAAGCCGCACATGAAGGGCGCCGGCAACCTGCCTGGCAAGGGAGGCGCGCTCGGCCTCGGCCGCCTCCGCGGCGCTCGTCGACGCGTCTTCATGACCCACCAACAGGCCGAACACGTTTCGGGGTCCCAGGGCGTCCACAGCGAGCACCGCGAGGAGGCTGCTTGGCAAGTCGCCCCTCAAGGGCACCATCACACGACCGCCGCCATGGGCCTCCACGGCGTCGCGCAGGTGCATCCCGAGCGCCTCCCACAGCCACTGCTCCCGACGATATGCCGGCAGCTCGTGCATCTCAACCGCATCGACCATCATCCCGCGCCTGACGTCCTGAACAAGAAAGGCCTCCTCGAAACAGGGCGCCTGAGCCACCACGCGGCCGCCATCGTCCATCACGAACGAACCGCCCGGGTACACCGCCTCGTCATACCCTCCCACCGGCTCCATGCAGGCAAACCATACGCCCGCGCGTGACACCTCGTCGCCATACCCCCCGTCTCGCACCGAGGCGACCGCCGCGGTGCGGGGGTCGGTCATGTCGAATCCGTTCACGGGGAAGTAGATGACGAGGTCACAACCGGGCGGAACGACGCCCATGTCGCGCGCCGCGTCGAATGTGACGGCGATTCGCGTTCCCGCCACCTCGAACACCGGTGGGCTCCACGGAGACACCGGGAGGGATTCGGAATGGCGGACCATAGTAAGCCTGAGGGGGATGACCCTGCCCTTCCTGAGCAAGAACACCTCGAACAGCTGGCCCGACTCCAACGCGAGCACGGCCGGGACCAGGCACGCGATTCCCAGGTCGCCGGCCGCCTGGGCGACGCGCTCCAGCCCCTTGAGCATATCGTGCTCGAAATCCCCGGATTCCACGAGGGAGCCCGGGACCACCCCGCACATCAACGGCGCGGGAAGGCACAACAGGTCGGCACCGGCGTCCCGGGCTATGCCCAACTGCCGCTCGATGCGCGAGCAAATGCCGTCAAGGTCGCCTAGGCGGGCGTTTATCTGGGCAAGGGCTAATTTCATCGGTGAATTCCAGCTTTCTCGGTCGCGCCGGCGGTCCGCCCCCGATCGGCGGTCGCACGTCCATGTGTCGGCGCGGGGACCCGGGCCGGCGTCGATCACGTCGGATTACCTCATTCGAGTATACCCGCTTGGCGCAGGCCGGCACCGTCGGACGAGGACGTGGGGCCGCCAGCGCGGCACCGCACGCGAAGCGTAGAAAAAACCGGACGGCGCGAGCCCAAAGCCCGGCCGTCCGGTCAAGATGCGCATTGGAAGATGCATCACGCCACCCGTACGCACGGGTGAGGCGCGATTAGAACTCGGCCTTCCACAGGCCGTGAAGGTTGCAGTACGCGTAGGCGATACCGGTCTTGGCGCCGCCGGCGAAGAAGGTGGTGGGAGACTGGCCGGGCTTGAGATAATGGATCTCAAGGCGACCGGCGGCCTCGAGCGCGATCCACTCGATGTAGTGCTCCGCCTCCATGGGGTGCTCGACCTCGCCCACGGTAACGTTGAGGACGTGGCCGTCGCGCTGGAGGTCGATCACGGGAACGTGCTTCTCGGTCGCGGCGTCCACGGAGTTCGCGGCAACCTCGGTGTAGCCGGCGGGAGCCACCATGTCGGCGTCGACGGCGGCCAGGAACTTAGCCGTCTCGTCATTCTTGAAAAACGTTGCCATATGTATCATTCCTTTCGCAGGATCCTGCACTCAACGTGTAAGAGTATGCCCCAAGTGGGCGCGCGATAAACGACCGAGCCGCAACCCGAGCTGTCCATCACCAAATACCGCCAGACCGTGCCGACCGGCACCGCGCGAACAGGCCGGGCGGGAGAGCTAGATCACGGTCACGCGTCCCTTGTTGCCCACGATACCCTTGACCTCGGCGATCAACGGAATCGAGCGGGCATTCACGCGCGTGGGTATCTCGGCGCGCATGGTCTGCCCATCGGCCTGCTCTATGAAGAGCTCCACGCGGTCGCCGCCGGGGTTCGTGTTGAGCACCGTGGCGAGGCGCGCCATGTTGGACTGCGAGAACCGGGCGCTCGGGATCATGATCTCGAACACCTTGGGGCGATTGCTCTCCTCGTTGAGCACGAGCGGCTCGACCTCCTGGGCGATGATCTGGTCGCCACGGTCCGAACGCTCGAGCTTGCCCTTCACGCGGATGAAGGCATCCGAGAGCTGCACGCCCGTCTCGGGGTCGATCTCGCCGTAGAGATAGCCCTCGCACTGCTTGTACGTCTTGGGGAACACCACGACCGTGGCCTCGCCCTCCATGTCCTCGAGCTGGACGATCGCCATGGGGTCGCCGTTCTTGGTGACCCGCTTGCTCACGCCCGACACCATGCCGGCCCACCAATACGGCTTGCCCTCGGGAATCTCCTGGTTCACAGCGTTTCCGGTGGGGCCCATGGTCTCAAAGCCGGTGTCGATCTGCGAGAGCGTGAACTCGCGCGCCTTGGCGAGCGCATACTCGTACGGGCGCAGGGGGTGATCGGAGACGTAGATGCCCAGCACCTCCTTCTCGAAGGAGAGCTTCATGTGACGGTCCCACTCCTGCCCATCGGGCTCGGGCACGATGACCTCGAAGCCGGAGCCCTCGACGTCGCCGAACACATCGAACAGCGAGGTCTGGCCCGCGGCGCGGTCCTTCTGGCGCTTCACCGCGGCGTCGATGATGTTCTCGGGGTTCTCGCGATCGACGAAATGCATGAGCTGGCGTCGCGGGTACCCGGTCGAGTCGAAGGCCCCGCCCTTGATGAGCGCCTCGATCACGCGGCGGTTGGCCTGGCTGGAATCCACGCGCTCGACGAAGTCGTGCAGGTTCTTGAACGGGCCGCCCTTCTCGCGCTCCTCGATGATCGCCTGGGTCACGCCCTCGCCCACACCGCGGATGCCGGCGAGACCGAAACGCACGCCCTCAGGGGTCGCCGTGAACTCGGTGCCGGACTCGTTGATGTCCGGGGGCAGGACCGCGATGCCGTCGTGACGGCACGCCGAGACGTAGTGCACGATCTTGTCGGTCTTGCCCGTGTAGGAGGTGAGCACGGCCGCCATGTACTCGTTGGGATAATGGGCCTTGAGCCAGGCGGTCTGCA
>ENA-UOJR01001957-UOJR01001957.1-human-gut-metagenome-genome-assembly--contig:-C115P-NODE-1957-length-15700-cov-8.783765_pt1 | contig 15700 bp, 3 predicted proteins | sample MGYA00242354_ERZ723901 | MGnify/ENA metagenome assembly ERZ723901
GGGTGGGCGGCTCCTCCCCTGCCCGCATCGGCGGGCCGGGATTTTTTTGGATCAGTTCTCCGCTGTCAGATAGCGCATCAGAATGACGGCGATCTGGGCGCGGGTCGCGGTCTCCTGCGGGGCGAGATAGGTCTTGCCGTCGCTCTCGGAGATACCGTTGATGAGGCCCTGCTCCACTGCCCACGCCATGGCGTCGGCGGCGTAATCGGAGACCTTCTCAGCATCCGGGAAACCGGCGAGCTTGCCCTCGACCTTCTCCGCCTTGGCATAGCGGAAGAGGATCGTCGCGATCTGCTCACGGGTGATCTGGTCGTTCGGGGCGAACGTCGTGGTGTTCACGCCCTTGACGATGCCGTTCTCCGCTGCCCAGATGACAGCGTTCGTGTACCACTGACCGTCTGCCACGTCGGCAAACGGGTTCGTGGCCGTGCTCTCCGGCTCGCCCGCGATGCGATAGAGGATCGTCACGAGCTGGGCGCGGGTCAGGTTGCCGTCGACGTCGAACGCATCGTCCGCGACGCCGTTCATGAAGCCGTTTCTCACCATGAAGTCGACGCCGGTATGATACCAGCCATTCTCCTCCACGTCGGTGAAGTTCGTGCTCGGGCAGCCTGCGGTCTTGAGGGCCTCGCGTGCGGCCGCAAGGATCTCGTCGACCTCCTCGGGCGTCTTGGCAGCCTCGATGGCGGCCTTGGCGTCCTCGATGACCCTGGCATAATCCTCACGGGCGTGGCCGGTCAGGGTCTCGCTCTCATGCAGGAGCTGTGCCAGCTCGAAGGAGGCGGCATACTTGGAAGCGGCAAGCGCAGCTTCCTCGGCAGCTTTGCGGGCCTCTTCGGCGGCCTTGCGCTCGGCCTCTGCCTTTTCGGCAGCAGCCTGGGCCTCGGCCAGATAATCGATGAGCTCAGCCTTGATCTCAACGACCTTCTGATAGGTCTCGGCCATCTGGCGGGCATACTCGGCAGCCTCGGCGGCAGATGCGGCAGCCTCGACCTCGGACTTCTTGGCAGCCTCGAGCGCCAGCTCGGCAGCGGCCTTTGCTTCCTCTGCGGCCTTCTGGGCATCCTCGGCAGCCTTCTTCGCGGCCTCGGCCTCAACCTTGGCGCGCTCGGCAGCTTCCTTGTCCTCGGCGCTGGAAGCAGCGGCCTCCTCGGCCTTCTTCTGAGCCTCTTCGGCTCTTGCCTTGGCGGCTTCGGCAGCAGCCTGCGCAGCCTCGGCGGCAGCCTGGGCTTCCTGTGCCTTCAGCATGCTGTCGGCAGCCTGCGCAGCGCTCTGAGCAGCCTGTGCGGCGCTCTGCGCGGAGCGGCCTGCCTCTTCCGCAGCCTTCACGGCCTCGGCGACAGCCTTGGCAGCCTCAGCGGCAGCGGCGGCGTTGTTCTCCTCGGCAGCCTTCTGGGCAGCGTCAGCGCCTGCCTTGGCCTCTTCGGCCTTCTTCTGGGCTTCTTCCGCCTTGGTCTGTGCGGCTTCGGCAGCGGCCTGCGCGGTCTCAGCAGCCTTGCGGGCTTCCTCGGCAGCGGCGTTGTTCTCACCGGCCTTGGCAGCGGCGGCCTCAGCGGCCTCCTGCGCGGCCTTGGCGGCCTCAACGGCTTCCTCGGCAGCCTTCTGCGCGGCTTCGGCCTCTTCCTGTGCCTTCCTGGCTTCCTCAGCGGCCTTCTGGGCGATTGCCGCAGCCGATGCCGTCAGTTCCTCATACAGCTCCTCGGCAGCGAGCAGCTTTTCATAGTTCTTGACCAGTTCCTTCTGCGTGTCGGTCAGGGCGTCATAGGCGGCGCGGGCAGCCTTGATCGCGTCGCCGCTGTCGGCAGTAACTTCGCCGATGGCATCGATCAGGTCGTCCACAGCCTTTGCGGCAGCGGCGTCGACCAGGGCGGTGTAAGCTTCCTCTGCCGCAGTCAGCTTCTCGTAGTTCTTGACCAGTTCCTTCTGCGTGTCGGTCAGGGCGTCATAGGCGGCGCGGGCAGCCTTGATCGCGTCGCCGCTGTCGGCAGTAACTTCGCCGATGGCATCGATCAGGTCGTCCACAGCCTTTGCGGCAGCGGCGTCGACCAGGGCGGTGTAAGCTTCCTCTGCCGCAGTCAGCTTCTCGTAGTTGTCGACAAGCACCTTCTTGGCCTCGGGCAGCTTGTCATAGGCGGTGCGGGCAGCGTCGATGGCGTCGCCGCTGTCGAGCGTTACCTCGCCGATGGCGTCGATGAGCTCCTTGACCGCAACGACAGCGGGGTCGTCCGGGGCCTTGAGCACGTGGATCGTCAGCATGGCCTTCGTGGCGGTGCCTTCGACCTCGCCCTCGAAGTTCACGTCGCCGACATTGGCCAGCTCGGCAGCCGTGATGGCGGGCCAGGTGACCTTGACGGTCTGGTTGTCAAATGCGCCGTTGTTGTAGCCGGCCTTCACGGTCTTCGGCAGCGCCGGGACGATACCCTGCGTCGTCGTGACCTCAACGGGCTCGACGCTCGTGATGGTGGCCTTGTCCATGTCGCTGCGGACATAGATCGTGCAGGTGGTCATCTTGCCGGTGGAGTTGTTCACGCCGCGGAGCTTGACCTCGCCGTCGGTGGCGATCATGTCAGCCGTCAGGGTCTCCCAGGTGACGGGGACGCTGATGAGCGCGCCGTCCGAGGTGACTGCCGTGACGTTGGAGGGCAGCGTGGGCATGACGCCGGGCTTCGTGGCGAGGAAGACCTCGTTCAGGGAAGCGACGTCAACGGAGGAATAGACCTTGAAGCGGTAGATGCCGTTTGCTTGCGCGCCGGAACGGACGGTCACATACAGGCGCAGGCGGGTGGTGGTAACGCGGTCGAATTCAATGCGGTTGTACTTGTTCTTTGCAATGCTGCTCTCGAACGGGGTGGTGATGTTGACATCCTGCCAGGTACCGCTGGCATCGAGGTACTGCATGCGCAGCTTGGACGGGACCTGCGTTCCGCCGCCGTCGTCATACCAATAGATGTCCGCGCCGCCGACGGTCACGGCCTCATCCCAGGTATAGCCGACATAGTGCTCGGAGCCGGCGCTCTGACGCCAGTTGCCCCAACCCTTGCCGGCGCCCACGTTGGAGCTGGTCGGCTCGAAGCTCGGGTTGTTGATGCCGTTCAGGTTCTCCCAGCTGGAGGTGTAGTCACTCTCGACGGAGGAAGCGGACGGAGCGACGTCCTCGCCGAGGCCGCCCGCTGCGCCCTGCTTCAGGGTGACGGTCAGCTCGGCAGTCGCGCTCAGCTCGCCGTCGCTGACGGTGAAGCGAACGGTGTACTCGCCTTCCACGGAGCCGGAGATGGTCGTGGTGGGCTTGTTGGCGCTGCTCAGGATAACCTCGGCGCCCTCCGGAGCGGAGACAAGCTCCCAGGCGTAGCTCATGTCCTTGTCGTAGGGCATGCCGTCGTCGGTGCAGGTCGCCTTCAGGGTAGTGTAGAGGTTGCCGGTCATGGAGGTGTCTTCCGCGAGCTTGACGGACGGAGCCGTGTTCTGCGCGGGATGATCGCGGTCGCCGCCCTCGTTGAAGAGCTGGATCTCGGTCACGGCAGTGAAGCCCTTGTCCTTGTTGGTGAAGGTGAAGCGGAACTGGTCGGTCTCAACCGGTGCGAAGTACACGGCGTTGTAGTTCGCGCGCGGGGCGGACGGGGTACGGGTCTGCTGCCGGACGGCCTGCCAGGCCTCGCCGTCCCAGTACTCGACTGCGAACTTGGAGGGCTCGGAGTAGCCGTTCGTCTGGCGGTCGTTGTAGAAGTACAGCGTCGCCATGTCCACGGTCTGCTTGGAGGAGAGCTTCAGCGTCAGGCTGTCGCGCTCATTCACGCTGCCGTAGTTGCCCCAGAACGGCATATCGACGGTCGTGCCGTCCACAACAGCCTGCGGATCGGGCACAGTCTCGTTGACTGCCTTGGAGGTGGAGTCGCTGCCGTCAGCGCGGTGCTTTTCTGCCCAGGACGCGGCGCGGGCCTTGTCCGGGGTGAAGGTGGCGGTGACCTCCGCGCCCTCGGCGAGGTTCGTCATGCCGTGCATACCGGACTTCTCCAGCATGTTGAGGACCTTCTCCTCGGTGACGGCGGTGTTCATCGCGGTGGGGATGGCAGCGCCGCCGTTATTGGTGACGATCTCGACAGCGCCGTCGGGGAAGGAGATTTCCTTCGTGGCGGAGTCATAGACGACATGGGCCAGATCCTTCAGGGTGAAGGCCAGCGTGCCGTCGATGTACAGGGAGTAGCCCTCGGGGCACTCGTTGTACCAGGTCTTGCCGTCGTCCGGCTTATCCCACACGACCGTCAGGTCATGTCCGTGATAGCGGACGTTGTTGACCATGAAGTGGTCATAGGAGAAGTCGATCGGGCTCAGCTCGATCTTTTCATCGGAACGCGGCTGGATACCGGCCATGTCCTCGATGAAGAGGTAGGTGTAGTTGCCGAGGATGTTGTGGTAGATCCAGGAACGGTAGTAGTTCTCATAGGTTCTGCCGTCGATGTTGTGGAACTCGTTGTTGTTCGGATAGCGGACGTCGCCTGCATCGGGGTAGACGTTCCATGCCATCCACTCGGCCATCATGGCGAGCATGTCGTCGGTGATGTAGGTCTGCTCCTTGTCATAGGTACGAAGAGCGGACTCATACAGACGGAGCTGCACGGTGAAGTTGATGTTCGAGAAGTTGTTCGAACCGCTGACCTCCTGGTTGTGGACCTGGTTGGCGGTGTAGAACGGGAAGATCGGGAACTCCTTGCCGTTGGAGAAGGCCTTGAGGGCTTCCTTGTACTTCGTCACGGAAGCGGCGTCGTCGGGGACGAGGCCCACGGCAAAGTAGTTGTAGTTGTTGGACTCGGTGTACTTGACGAGGTTGGGCTGGTTAGCGTTATGCTGTGTGCCGGTCGGACGGACGGCATAGGTCTCGAACTTCTGGCACTCCTCGCACCACATGAGCTCGAGGACGTCGGCCTTGATCTTGTCGGCCAGATCGCGGTAATACTTGGCCTGCTCGGTGTTGCCCAGCTGCTCATAGAGCTTCGCGGCGGCGTCGGCAGCGGCCCAGACGTAGGCGTTTTCGCCGTGTGCCTTCCAGGTGCCGGTGCCGGGAGCATGCATGGAGATGGTATCGGCGTCGTTGCCGGTCATGTAGTTGTTGCGGTAAGCGATGAGGTCACGGCCCTCGATGTGATTGCCGTAGTGGTCGAGCTGACCGGTGGCGTCATGGCCGAAGTAGTACGCGAAGTTCTCCGCGACCTCTGCGCCGCCGCCGATGACGTTGAACGCCTCATAGCCGGCCTCAGCCAGATACTGACCATAGTGGTTGTTCCAGTTGTTGCGGTTGCCGGGGTTATCGAGGAAGGCGCTGCTCTGGGAGGAGTTGCCCGCGGACAGCAGCTGGCCATAGGCCAGATACGGAGAACGGAGCCACTTCGTATCCTGCAGGTGCATCGGCTGCGTCAGGATAATCGCGTTGTTGTAGCCGAGGACGCCCTCGATGGTGACGGGGTACTGATAGTCATAGCCGGGGATGTTGGCATCGAGCGAGTTGAAGCGCTCCAGCCACCAGCGATAGTCGATCGCCTTCTGGACGGCCTTCTTCGGCACGTCGATGTAGGGCAGGTTCTCCGCCCAGTAGAGGTTGTATTCCGCCTTCTGCGCGCGGACGGCCTCAAGATTGCCGAGGCCCGCGAAGCGGAGGTACTGCTCGGTGGACTCCGGAATTTCTTCCGTCGTAAAGGCGATGACGACCTTCAGCTCCACACTGCCGCCCGCGGGGACGGTGACGTCGCGGGACAGCCAGCAATAGTCGTCGGACGAAGCGGCCTCGAAACCGTCGCCGGTCATGCGGGCATAGATGGTAGTAAGGCCTGCAGGGGAAGAGCAGGTGCCGGTCAGCTCTGTCTGCTCTGCACCATTGACCGTGACCTTGCCGGGCTCCGTCGCAAAGATGGAGTCCGCTGCCACCGTAATTGCCTGATCCTCTGCGGATTTGTTGGTCAGCGTCATCGTCGTGACGGCGACGTTCTCCTGATGGATGAACTTCACGACATCCAGCGTCAGGTTGCTGCCGACAGAGTAGGTGCTGGACCAGTTACTCGGCGCATTGACGCGCTTGCTGGTGTCTTCCTTCGTGGTCAGGCTGCCGTCGGCGTTCGAGAAGAGAACGCGGACCAGATCGCCCCGGCCAAGCGGCTGATGATAGGCGGTGTTGCCGCCGAAGCCGATGACGGACGGGCTGCTCGTGTACATATACAGCGCGCGGCCGCGGGTCAGGAAGGTGTTTCCGTCGGCGTTGCCGTTCGAACCGGCGTTGCCGCTGCAGACGCCCTCACGGGCGAGGATGCGGTCCATATAGAAAGAGTCGCCGCCATTGGCAAGATCCTGCTTATAGATCGCCATCATAATGTCCTTTTCGGAATAGGACACGCCGAGCTTCGACAGGTCATAGACCTCGTCGAGAAGCTCTGTGTTCTTGAATGTGGGGTAGCCGATGTCCAGCGCTGCGGGGGCCTCTGCGGCGGATGCCTTCAGAACGCCAGCCGGGAGCAGCGAGAGTACAACAGCCAGCACAAGCAGTGCAGAAAGCAGCTGTTTCACATGCTTCATGGTTTATTGTTCCTCCCAAGTTCGATTTTCGAGCATATTGTTTGTCTGGGTCCAATTGCCGGGAAATGCTGGGGGGCTCCCCATGCGGCTTCGGCCGCATGGGGAGCGGGGGGAAAGATCAGGCGTTCAGATACCGGGCAAGGATCACGGCGATCTGTGCACGGGTCGCGGTGTCCTGCGGGAGCAGCTTGCCGTCAGAGCCGTTGATGAGGCCTCTGGCGACCGCCCAATTCATGGCCTCCAGCGCGTAGCCGGAGATGTCCTTTGCGTCGGGGAAGCTCGTGAGCTTGCCGTCCTCGGTGTTCTCCTCGTGCGCATAGCGGTAGAGGATGACGGCGATCTGCTCGCGGGTGATCGGATCGTTCGGGGCGAACGTCGTTTCGTTCACGCCCTTGACGATGCCGTTCTCGGCGGCCCAGACAATGGCCTTTGTGTACCACTGGCCGTCGGCGACATCCGCGAACGGGATGGCGGCGCTGGTCTCGGGCTCACCGGCGATGCGGTAGAGGATCGTGACGAGCTGGGCGCGCGTCAGGCTGCCTTCGACATCGAACGTGTCGGCGGCAACGCCGTTCATGTAGCCGTTTCTCACCATGAAGTCGATGCCGTCATGATACCAGACGTTCTCCTCGACATCCGTGAACGCTGCGCTCGGGCAGACGGCGTTGTTCAGGGCCTCGCGGGCGGCAGCCAGAGCGGCGTCGACCTCGGCGGGCGTCTTTGCAGCCTCAATGGCGGCAGCGGCGTCGGCAAGAGCCTTGTCATACGCTTCCTTCGCGTGGCCGGTCAGGCCCTCGCCGTTCTGCTGGAGCTGAGCCAGCTCGTAAGCGGCGGCATACTTGGCAGCGGCCAGAGCGGCCTCCTCGGCCTTTCTCTGGGCCTCTTCGGCGGCCTTGCGCTCAGCCTCGGCGCGCTCGGCCTCGGCCTGTGCCTTGGCGAGGTACTCGACGAGCTCGGCCTTGATGCGGACGATCTCTTCATAGGCCTCAGCCATCTTCTTTGCATACTCGGCAGCCTGCGCAGCGGATGCGGCGGCTTCCTTGTTGGACTGCTCGGCAGCCTGCATAGCCAGCTCCGCGGCGGACTTGGCGTCCTCGGCGGACTTGCGGGCATCCTCGGCGGCCTTCTGGGCAGCCTTGGCTTCCTCAGCGGCCTTCTCGGCGGCTTCGCGGTCCTCAGCGGTGGAGGCGGCGGCCTCCTCAGCCTTCTTCCGGGCCTCTTCGGCCTTCTTCTCGGCTTCCTCGGCAGCCTTCTCGGCATCCTCGGCAGCCTTCTGCGCCTTCTGGGTCTTCAGCATGGCCTCGGCGGCGTCGGCAGCAGACTTCGCAGCCGCTTCGGCGGAAGCAGCGGCCTTTCCGGCCTCCTCAGCGGACTTGGCAGCCTTCTCGGCGGCCTTTGCGGCAGCCTCGGCGGCCAGCGCGTTGTTCGCGGCAGCGGCGGCAGCGGCGTCCTCGGCAGCCTTCTGGGCAGCCTCGGCACCGGCCTGTGCTTCTTCGGCAGCAGCCTGGGCAGCCTCAGCCTTGGCCTGTGCCTCTTCGGCGGCAGCCTGCGCCTTCTTGGCAGCCTCGCTGTTTTCGCCGGAAGCCTGTGCGGCCTCCTCGGCGGCCTTCTGCGCAGCCTCGGCGGCAGCCTTCGCGGCCTCGGCCTTCTCCTGCGCAGCCTTGGCGTTCTCGAATGCCTTGCGGGCATCCTCGGCGGCCTTCTGCGCAGCCTCGACAGCCGTCAGCAGATCGGTGTAATCCTTCTCGGCCTTGACGAGCTTGTCGTAGTTGCTGACCTCGGGCTGCAGGCGCGTGGGCAGCGCGTCATAGGCAGCGCGGGCAGCGTCGATGGCGTCCTTGCTGTTTTCGTCGACCGTGCCGATGGCATCAATGAGGTCTTCGACTTCCTTCACGGCGGCGGCGTCAGCCAGCGCAGCGTAGGTCTCCTCGGCCTTGGTCAGGGTTTCGTAATTCGTAACGAGCTTCTTCTGCTCGTCGGTCAGCTTGTCATACGCAGCGCGGGCGGCCTCGATGGCGTCCTTGCTGTCGAGCGTGACTTCGCCGATGGCATCGATACGGGCGATGACGACCTTCACCGCAGTCGGGAGGGTGTCGCCGCCGGCGACCTTGCCATAGACCTTCCACTCCATGATGCCGACGCCGTTATAGTCGTTGGCCTGCTTGTTCAGCTTCACACGGAGAGCGGTGGTGGTAAAGGGATCAAACGTGGTCTTGTTGAACTTGTCCATCTCGCGGCCGAGACCCTCGGCGTTGGGAACGGACTTCCAGTTGCCTTCCGCATCGAGGTACTCGAATTCCACGGACTTCGGCACCAGAATGCCGCCGCTGGTGTATTCGCCCTCGGTGCCGTCGTACCACAGATAGAGGTCGGTGGAGTCGATGATGACTTCGCTGCCCCAGGTGTAGGTCACGGTCTCATAGGAAGACGCGTTGCCCCAGGTGCCGTAGCGCGGCTTGGACGGGTTGTAGGAGTTGGAACGGACGATGCCGTCGTTCACGGCAGCCAGGGACTCCCAGCTGGAGCAGAAGCTCGTGGTAACGGAAGCGGAGTAGGCGAGGTTGCCGTCCGCACTTTCGAGACCGGCAATGACCGCATTCAGCTCCGCCGCTGCGGCATCGACCTGCTCCTGCGTAGCGGCCGTATCGCTCAGAACGGCCTGTGCCTTCGCAATGGCCAGATCCAGCAGATACTTGCTGCCTTCGACAAAGAGGTTCGTGTTGATGCCCTTCGCAGTTGCGATGGCGTTCTTCAGTGCGGAGCGATCGACGAACTCACCGTAGCCGTAGACCTTCCACTCGATGACGCCGATACCGAGCGTCTTCGGGTTCATGGTCATGCGGAGCTTCGTGGTGGTGATGGGATCAAAGCTCGTGGTGTTGTACCGGTTCAGCTCAATGCCGAGGCCGCTGACATTCGGGACCTCGTGCCACTGGCCGTCTTCTGCCAGATACTCGAGCTTGGCATCCTTCGGCGCGAAGTTGCCGTCGGTAAAGTAGTAGGCATCCGCGCCGTCGATGGTGACGGGCACATCCCAGGTGTACATGACCCATGCTGCGTCGCCCTGCGCGCCCTGCCAGTTGTGCCAGACGCCGTGGCTCGTATCACGGGAGCTGCTCGGGTCGAAGCCGTCGTTCAGGCCGGCAACGCCGCCGAGATCGGACGGAGTGTTGATGATGGCGGTCGGGGTCGCGAACAGAGCAACATTCTTGCGGTCGCCCTTCACGACGATGACCTTGACGGCCACGCGGGTCGTCTGCGTACGGAGCGTGCCGTAGGCCTCGAACTCACCGGCCTGTGCATACTTGTCTTCGGAGATCTCGTCCCAATCGACTGCGCCGCCGGAGTAGGTGCCGTCGTCACGGACAGCGACCACGCCGTTCGGCAGCGTCGGTGCGACGCCGACCTGCGTGATGACGGTCTTCACGCGCTGGATGCCGTCGGCGGCATCCGTCATGGTGACGGTGACTTCCGTGGAGGAGGTCTTGTCCTCGTCGGTGACAGTCAGGCGGACAACATACTCGCCGCCCTTGTCGACGCGGAGCTTGGCTTCCTTCTCGTTCGGATTGCCGATCATGGCATTGCCGCCCTCGGGCTGACTGACCAGCTCCCAGTGGAAGCGCGGGACGCCCTGATACAGCGGGTCGACCGTGGCTTCGGCCTTGAGATCGGCAACGGTCGGATTTCCGACAACGGGCGTGCCGGTCGCGGAATTGATCGTCGGGGCCAGACGCTCGGGCGCTTCGCCGACAACGAGAGTCTTTTCGACCTTCGTGGACTTCTCACCGTCGCTGACGGTCAGGGAGATGACATACTCGCCCGCCTCGCTGACGTTGAACTGCGTCGTGGGAGCGGCGTCGCTGCTCAGGAACGCGCTTGCGCCCTCGCCTGCGAGGCTCTCAAAGGCCCACAGATAGGTCAGGCTGTCGCCGGGATAGCCGTCGTCGGAGGCAACGGCCGTCAGGGTGTAGGTCACGATGGCCTGCAGATCGTCGCTGGAGACCTTGATGGCGGCCTGCGGAGCGGCATTCTCGCCGTTCGGATCGGCCGTGATGGTCACGACATTGGTCTCACCGGCGGGCATGGTGATGGTTGCGTTGGCCTCATTGTTCTTCACATAGACCTGGCTGACCTTTTCGCCGTTGACGTTGATGGCATAGAAGCCGTCCTTCAGGCCGGCGCCGCTCAGAGCGATGTGGGAAACATGGCTTGCAGCGGTGTAGCCCTTGACGTTCAGCTCGATGGAGCTGCCGTCCATAGCGAACTTTGCGCTGGTGATGGTGTCCTGCGTCGTTTCGACGTAGATCTTCTGGTCGAGGATGTTGACGCGCTTGCCGAAGCCGTCAGTCGGGATGACCGTGTAGGAGGTCTCGTCTGCGGTGACGTTCGCGCCGTAGCCATACAGGCCGAAGATCGGATCGTTCACGACGTCTGCGCTGATGCGCAGCAGGGAGCCGTACAGGCCCTCGTCGCTTTCGCCGGAGAAGTCCTGCCAGCCGTTGTTCATGACGCGGGTACCGCCGTCGTTGACGTTCATCGCGCCGTAGCCGCCCTTATACATGTTGTAGCGCCAGGAAACGTTGCCGACATACTTGTCGGAGATCTGGCCCATGTTGATGGCGTTGAAGTTGGAAATCTTGGCCGCGTAGTTCACGCGGGCAGCCCATGCGGTGGTATCGCCGTCCTCGAGCTCCTCGTAGCGCATCCAATCATCCATGATGGAGCCTGCAAGGGAGGCGGTGTACTGGAAGTTCCACCAGCTTTCGCCGCCGATGAAGACCGGGTCGGCGTACTGGTACCAGGTGGGCTGGATGCCGCGCATCGCGCGGGTCTTGTGGTTGGCCATGCTCATGGCACTGTAGGCGTTCTTGGCGGCGTCGCTGTCCGGCCAGTACTTCGTCAGGGCCTGGATGGCGGCGAAGGCGCCCTCTTCACCGGTGTTGTCGTAGGCAAACTCGGAGCCGTACGGATAGGTGGCGTTGATGCAATTGTTCGCCTTGTACCATGCAAACCGCTCCTGCAGGTTAAAGGCCTCCTCGTCCATACCCTCGGCATAGAGCGCCTCGATCATGTCGGGGATCTGCTGCTCGCCGTAGAAGCCGATGGCGCCGGTGCCGACGCGGTTGGAGTAGATGCCGTAGGCCTTTTCCAGATACCACGCTGCGGGCTCACGGTACTCGATGAGATCCGGATAAGCCTTGACGATGCGGTACATGTTGAAGAAGCCGGTGGCCTCCATCACTTCGGAGAACGTACGGGTGTACGGGCCGCTGGAGGTGCTGTAGGCGCCGGAAGCGGACAGGTAGTTCGCAACGATGAAGTTATCCTGGGTGTTCTTCATGTAGGTGTTCCACATGAAGTCGATCAGGTAGGTCTCGATGGACTTGACCTGCTCGGCATCCGGGTTCAGATAGTTCTTCATGGCGATGAAGTTGATGTTGTCATGGCTCCAGTCATCGCCCCAGTGGTTGCGCTGGTTGGAATCTCTGCCGCTGGCAAAGTACCAGTCGCTGTAGATGCCGTAGGTTGTGCTGTCAGGATTCGTGTCCTGCGTCTCATTGACCATGAAGTCGGCATGCGTGTCGGATGCCTGATCCAGCTCGGTCAGAACGTTGAACTCGAACTGCGTGAACTTGCTGACCCATTCGTCACCGACCTTCAGCTTGTACTCGACGCGAACGCTGTTGTTGCCGATGCAGCCGAAGTGCAGGTCGTAGATGTGGTGCTGCTCGCCGTTGACGGTCTTCGTCTCGACGAAGCTCACGGATTCCGCATAGCCCTCGTTGCCGTCATGCAGGCCGCGGCCGGTACGGCTGTTGTTGACCATACCGGAACGGTGCTCCGGCGTATGCGCTTCGTCGAACGGATCGTTCTCGTGCACGCACTGGATGTCGACGGAGTCGACCTTGATGAGGCTGTCATCATAGTGCAGGTCGAGGCGCGTGTCCATATTCAGAGCCGTCTGGAAGCCCGGGACCGCGATGGCGTCGATGAGGCCGTTCTTGTAGAGGATAGAGCGCATGTTCGTCTCGCGCTGCTCGATGGAGTCAGAGGCGTTGTTCGGGCTCTCGGCGCTTTCCTGCGGGGTGTTGTCGCCCGCGCGGACAGCGGAGAACTTGAACTGGTAGGTCTGGCTCTCACCCGGCTCGAGGATGAGGCTGGTCGCATCTTCAAAGTAGCTGCGGCCGGTCTTGTGGATATCCCTGGAGTGGATGTAGTAAACGCTCAGGCCCGGCTGCCATCCGCCGGAGTCGCCCGTCCAGTTGGAGAACGTGCTGCCGGTACGGTTGTCGCTGACGCCGTTGTTGCTGCCGATCCAGTTATCCACATACTCAATGCGGGCACCGGAGGTGGCGACCGGCGTGAAGAGGATGTAGTTGCCTTCGCCGCTGCAGCGGATCGCATAGGCATAGCCGCTGTCCGCGCCTGCGAAGGTGTGGGCCGTGACGCGCTCGGAGTAGACGCTGTTCTGGGTCGTGTACTTGTTGTTCCACGGCATCGGCAGGCCGACGTCGCCGAATTCCAGATACGCATCACTCTTGTTCTTCAGGGTGATGGTCCACAGCAGGGAGCCGTCCTCGGTGTCCATATCATAGGTAGACTTTACATCGAAGCCCTTCATGGTACGGTCCGTCGTGGAGCTCAGGTCCTGGCCGATGAAGTTGACCTCGACCTTTTTGTCGCTGACAACGGTCTTCTCGATATAGGGGTTATCGGAAGCGATGTTGGATGCGGTGGTCGAGCCGCCGGCTGCGAGGGTCTTGTTCGTGTCGACCTCGACGAAGCCGGTGTTGTCGGCGGGGAAGCTGCCGTCCGCGCTGGAGCGGACGGAGAAGATCATTTCGCCCATCCACTGATGCTGCACACCGTTCTGGGGACTGGTGTTGTTCGGAAGGACGAAGTTGATTTCCTGATTCCTGCGGTTACGGGGGTTATTCACGATGTTGAGCGTCGAAATCTGTCCGAGATCACCGACAGAAATCTTCAGACTGTCATTTGCAATTTCGTTCGCTGCAGCCTTCGCCGTCACGCCGAGGCCCGGCAGGATGCCGGAGAACAGGGACGCGACCATGACGATGGTCAGCACAATCGAGATCACACGTCTGGACAGGTGGTTCACTCTTTGCATGAAATGTTCTCTCCTTTCAGATTCTATAGTCCTTTCGAGTTCCGTCGAAAATGCTAAACGTTTAACATTTGCGGTGAAAAAATATCGCCCAACAGGGCAGCTGGTATCCTGCGTGGATTCCGATCCAGGAATGACCCGTTCCAGCTTGTAACAGCTTTGTCAGCGCACGCTTTCCCTCCTTCCGCAGGCATTTTTGTACGATGTTACCATACAAACCGCCTGATAAAGCCGAGCTGCTGGCCAAACGGTGTGCGAAGCCTTGGCGCGGGCATTCCTTGCCCTGCACGCAATGACGAGAGAGCCTCGTTGCTGATGACATCTAGCAGGATACTTCGCCGCAGTCGGAAAACACTTCCCACTGCTAAACGTTTAACAAACTATGTTTGAACTATACCACGTTTGAATCCGCTTGTAAATCCGCAAAAATATTTTTGGAGCTTTCCATAAAATCGTACCGATTGATTTGTGCGAATTGCTGAATCAACTTGCTGCAAAAGTCATATTTCTCCTTCTACCTTCACAAAAATGGCCCGGTCTGCAGCAGAATTCCGCAGTCCGGGCCGATATGGATATCTTATAACATGACTACAAATTCAGGCCGTTTCGTGTTCCGTAACAGGCATTTCATGCTCCGTATCCGCACAGCGGCGCACACAGGCGGCATACGTCAGCGGGAACGTGCCCTGCAGCACATGGTGCTGCACGACCTTCCAGCCGTGTCTGCGCAGGAACTGCAGAAACTCCGCAGGCGACCACTTCCAGCGCAGCGGGAACCCGGCACGGCGCATCAGCCAGAGGCGCAGCCTTGCAAGCCTGCCCTCCCCCGCATGCGTAAACGTCGGTACGATGAGCAGACCGCCCGGTGCGAGCACGCGCGCAGCCTCATCGAGCGCCTTGTCTGGCTCCGGCAGCAGGTGAAGCACATTGGCAGCGATGACGACCTCGAAGCTGCCGTCGGCATAGGGCAGATAGCGCATGTCCTGAACAGAAAAGTGCAGCTTGCGGGAGTGGGAATGGCTTCGCGCCACGTCGATCATCCCGGCAGAGGCATCCGTCGCCTCGATAGTGGCCGCCTCGTGCACGATCCCGTGCGCGATCACACCCGTCCCTGTCGCCAACTCCAGCACGGTGCGGTCACGGACGGCCGGACGGATCCACTCGAGCATCTGCGCATAGGCCTCCTGATCCGCGCGCACGAAGTGCGAATACCGCCGCGCATAGCGGTCCCAGAAGCTTTGTTTCTCCATGCGTTTTCCCTCTTTCAGTTAGTTATTTCTAACCAGAGTTTACTCCGCAGCGGGCAAAATGTCAAGCCCCATCTTGTGTTTTGCAGGAAAAACCGTTCTGGCGCAGCACCGCTCCTTCCTGCTGGGAGCGGACAGCCGGGCCCGGCGCTGCACTTGCGATACGAACGGGACGGCGTTAAAATGGTGCCGGCCCCCGAATTGTCATTGTGAGGGGCTTTGCGCCCGTGGCAATCTCGGGAAGGCACTGCCGTCCCGTACCGGCTGCCGATAAACGGTATGCACCGAAGTATGGAGTATAGCGGCGCTCACTGCGCAAGACCGCCGGGCGAGAGAAGAATGTAGCGGCGCTCACTGAGCGCCTTGCAGACTGGCAAGTTATAGGGCGGCATCGCCGAACGCACACGCCTTGTAGGGGAGCGGACAGCCGGGCCCGGCACTGCACCTGCGAAATAAACAGGCTATCGTTAAAATGGTGAAAATCAAAGGTTTGTCATTGCGAGGAGGCCAAAGGCCGACGTCGCAATCTCGCAGTACAATGCCGGATAACAGGGGAGTTCCGGCGAAAACGTAAGCGCCTTCCCGAGATTGCCACGTCGCTCCGCTCCTCGCAATGACACATCAGGGTAATGCGGCGGTGCACCAGCACCCTCCTGCCGTTGAATACTCCCGTACAAGGCGCTCAATACCCGCAAGGGGCACGCCGCATCCGTAAGGCGGCAGAGCCGCCAACGGCTGCGCAGCAGAGTGCCTTCACCAGCGGCATCAG
>ENA-UOJR01001960-UOJR01001960.1-human-gut-metagenome-genome-assembly--contig:-C115P-NODE-1960-length-15678-cov-38.188521_pt1 | contig 15678 bp, 18 predicted proteins | sample MGYA00242354_ERZ723901 | MGnify/ENA metagenome assembly ERZ723901
CGTGAACGTGCGCACGCGCTCATTGTTGTATGTGAAGTCGAAGTAACGTACGTCAAACTGCTTGTAATCGGTCATTACAGCTCCTCGCAATCGAATCCTTCAATCGAGACGCGGTAGAATCCGCGCATCTTGGAGATCTGTGCGATGCGAATCTCGTAACCGCAATCCTTGGTGAACTCGATCTTGTTAAGCATATGAAGCTCCTTTCCGCTTCTCTTCTCGACACAACTATATTAACACTCGTGACAATAAAAAACAACTTGAAATTATGCCTGAGTTCATTAAAATAATAACCACGTACCAACTCCACGGAAGGAGAAACATGAACAAGACCGAGGCGAAAGCCCTATGGCGCGCCTTATGCGCCTGCACCGAGTCGAGGGCCTGTACCAGCCGGGGGGCGTCTTCAAGGCGCTTTTCGGACATTCCATTGCATAACATGAACTCTAACAACGACCTCGAAGACCTCCGCAAGCGCATGGATCGCATGGAGGACGCACACCACTGGGACAACGAACGTCTCGTGAATTGGTGCTACGCACTTACCGGCATCATCGTGACGCTGTTGCTCGTGCTGTTCGTCTTGATCTGCAACATTTACGTTCGGCTCGGGGTCATCCCGGATTGGGCGTGATGTATATGAAACGCTCTCATTGGCTTTTCAATTGCTCGACTCGAGACGATCGTTACTATATGATTTGGGTTTTGAGCAAACGCAACTTTAGACTCGTGAGAGAAGGTGCGCCTTCTCATTACCGCATTGTTGCGAACATAAGCAAGCGAATCATTTATTTGTCGCGCGTTGAGCAGGTTCTGCAGCGCGAGCGTGAGCTGCAATGCGCGCATATGTGCGCGTTCGACCCCACGCGCGTGAAACCCGAGCAGGTTACACACCTCGATTGCAACGTCCTGCGCATTTGGCCCGACCTGGGCATCGCGGAGCTCATTAAGTTCTACACGTATAAGGCCGAGATAATGCGGGAGTTCGCAGCCGCGCGATGGGCAACGGGCGAGCGTTACGGCGCGCATCATTTCAAGCTCGAACGGCGCAGGTACGAGCAAGCATTGATCAAATTGAAGCGCGAGCGCGACCGACGCAAGCGTGTGTATAATGTTTCCTATGGGTAAGGGGTTGTGAAAAGCGCAACCCCGTTTTATGAAAAGGAGAACGGAGATCATGGACATTAACGCAGTAACGGAGTTGGTGAGCAACGTGGCATTTCCCATCGCTGCATTTATTATGATGTTCTATTCGAGCACTAAGACGATCGAGGACATGCGCAAGACCATCGAGGAAAACACCCTCATTATGACCAAGTTGACAGAGAAGCTCGACTCTATCAATCCGGAGGCCTAAGCATGCTCAAGAAGATCATGCGAGGGGGCGCGGCATTAGTCGCGCTTTTCCTCGCGCTCGCGATAGGAATCACCCCCGCATCGGCGTGGGAAGAGCGCGATTGCATAATCGCAAGCGGACACGGCACTTTTAATCCGCAGTATCTTGTGGTTCATTCGACTGCGAACCCCGGCGCAACCGCGTGGAATCACGTGCAGTATTGGCAACGCTTGGGGAACAACGCATCAATGACGCAGTGGGTGTGTGACTGGACGGATGAGGGAACCGTCTATCAAGTTGCGCCGGGTAATGCCATCACGTGGCACGTCGGCAACGGCAACCGGCATTCAGTCGGCATCGAGATTTGCGAGGGCACCACGCGCGAGCAGGTCGATAAGTCAATCGACACCGCAGCCCAGTGGGCCGCCTATTATCTTAAAACGCGTGGATGGGGCATCGACCGCATGGTGTCTCATGACGAGGCCCGCATTCTTTGGGGCGGGACCGACCACACAGACCCTAACCCCTATTTCAAGCGTTGGGGTTACACGTGGCAGGGCTTCGAGAACAAGGTCGCAGATTACATGCGGGGCGATACCGGCGAGGTCAAGCCGGAGCATCATGAGCAGGTGAAGCCGAGCGCACCGACCGTTACGGGCACGACGGCAAATCTCGCCGCGCGCGTCATGCGTGGCGAGTTCGGAAGCGGGCAGGCACGCCGCGACGCGCTCGGGAGTCGTTACGACGAGGTGCAGGCATACGTGAACCAACGTTATTTCGGTGTCGGCGCGGGGTCGCAGACGGTGCGGCCGACTACGGCGCAACTTGCAGCTGCAGTTATGCGCGGCGAGTACGGCTCCAACCCAGGCAGGCGCAGCAAGCTCGGGAGTCGTTACAACGAGGTGCAGCGTTACGTGAACCGAGTGTATTACAACATTTATTAGTTTGGCCGTTGACACAAAACACCCCCATTCCCTATAATGCTAATCACGGCAACGGGAAAGGGGGTGTATTTCATGCCAACCACTTTAGAACGAGGGATGATCGGTCGAACCGTCACGTTTTCACACTGTTACGGGCAGCGCGTGCAAGACGGCGTTTTTGTTCACTTCGAGTTCGACCTGCTAGGGGATTACGCCGACCCTGTGAAAGCGACGAACACGCTTCGCAGGCGTTTGGCAGACCCGAGCATCACGATCACCCGCGTCGAGCAAGATTCCGATTACTATTCGATTCCCATCAAGCTCTTTGTGGAAACCGCAATAAACTACCAGAAAGGCACAAACCATGACTGACACCAACCAGCTCGCCAGCGTCGATTCCACCGATCTGTACGCGGCCTCCAATTATTCTTCGATCAAGCCCGCTGACGCTGACACGCGCAAGCTCGTCGTGAACGCTATGAATAACGCCGAGTCTCTTTCCGAACACGAGGGCGAGACGCTGAACGTCATCGGCGTTTTCACGAAGCCCGGTGTGCGCCGCGCACGCGATAAGAACGGCGTTGACATGCCGTGCACCGACACCACCATCGTGTGCGCTGATGGCTCCGCTTATTTCTCGCAGTCCGAGGGCGTGCGCAAGGCAGCCGACAATTTCATGGCCGCGCAGCTGTTCGAGGATGGCGAGATCGTGCCCATGAAGCTCGTTTCCTCCAAGCTGCCGAACGGCAACACCCGCAAGACGCTTGTTTTGATTTAATAAAGTCTTTAATCCCTGACCCCGTTGCGGTACGTTTTGGCGGTGCGGTTCAAACCGTACCGCCTTTTATTTTGGAGGGTAGCAGACATGGCACGATCTAAACGCGCATCCGACGAGGTTTACAACGCACGCCGACGTGCGAAGCGCCTTCTCGCGCGCATGGAGCGCGAGGACGTGAGCGGTGTGAGCGTCGTTGAGCGCCGCGCCCGAGCCGATTACATGGAGAGCGTGCGCGCGCAAATCGAGCAATCTTATCAGGGCACTCGCAAGACGCGCGAGGTTCGACGCGCGCAGAAACGCGCACGTGCGGCAAGTGAGCGACTGGATCGCATGACCTCCGCGCCGCGCAAGGTGAAGAGCGCCCGCGAGCGATCCGATATGCTGTTTCAAAGGCAGATAAACCTTGCTCGCATCGACGCGCCGAGTACGTTGGGAGAGCACGGCAAGGAGGCCGTCGCGGTTTTCTATGCGGCCACGCGTCATTATTGGCGCGGAAAAGACCCCAAGGAGCGCAACCGCCTCATCATGCAGGGTCTTGGCGCGAAGTCGCTTTCGGAGGCATTCGAGAAGGTTCTACGTGCGAATGAACAGGCGTTTAAAGCCGCGATCAGTTCGGGCGTTCCGACCTCCGAGGTCGAGGGTTTCACCGACGAGAACGAGGCGTTTTATTCCGAGGTAGAATACGATGCCGAGTTGATCGGTTCGCCCATCTGGGCATCGCGTGTTGTCATGTTTGGGTGAGTCCAAAGGTAAAGGGCCATGGGGTGTAAGGAACGAAAACCGCAATTCAAGATCGCAGCCGCGTATGACACCGAGACGTGCAACGTCTGCGTTGACGAACGCGAGAACGAGTGGCGCGCCTACCCGGTGCTTTACATCGTCAATGACATACGCGGTTGCGATCTGCGCACATATGAGGTGGGCGCGGGGCGTGTGTCGTTTTACCGACATGGCGAGGACATGCAGCGCGTCATAGACGATTTCATAACGTGGGGCGAAGAGGAGCATTGCATCCCGATCATATGCGCCTATAACTTAATGTTCGACCTGCAGCCGCTCATGTACGAGCTTAATGAGCGCTGGGACATGGTTGCGAGCGCGCAGAGCGCGACGAGCGCATACACCGTTGACATCGTGCAGGACGGCGTTGTGAAGCTCCGTTTCTGGGACACCTTTTATTTGGAGATGCGCGGACTTGCCAAGATGGGCGAGACGTGCGGATTGCCCAAGGCCGTGGGCGATTGGGACTACTCGAAGATCCGAACGCCCGAAACGCCGCTGACTGACGAGGAACTTTATTACGCCGGGCGCGACACCGAGGTTATACCAGCTTATCTGCGTCACCTGCTGGAATCGAACGAGTGGCTGCAACCGGAATGGTTGGGCGTGCGCGTGCTCACAAAGACCTCGCTTGTGCGCCAAGCTGGCAAGATGGAGACGGGCCGGTTGCGCATCCCGCGCGAGAAGTGCAAGCCGATTTCCGTGCAAGCGGCTTTCGAGCGCATGTGCGCCGAGGAATTGGCCCCGACATACGCCCAATACGCCCTGCGCAAGGCGTGTTTTCGCGGCGGTTTCACGTTCACCTCCGCGCGGTACTCCGGCATCGTGCAGGAGCACGTATACAGCATCGACGAGACATCCGCGCACCACGCTTATATCAACGGCCACATGCAGCCGGTGAATTTTCGCGGCATCCTTCCGAGCATCCTACAGGCGATGGCCGAGGGCGTTTGCCGCACTGACTTGGATCAGGCAATGCGGCACTGGGAAGAGCCGTTCGGGTGTGCGTTCCACGCGCAAATCAGGTTCAAGAACCTCCGCTTGCGTGAGGGGAGCGCGTTCGAGTGCTGGGACATCGCGTTGCTTTCCGAAGCGAAGTTCAAAGGCTCCGGGCAGCTGGGCGAATGGGGCGGCGAAGCGGACCGCGACGCCGTGACGGCGGTTCGCAGTGCCGGGTACGTGGACGTTGCCGAAAACGGGCGCTTCGCTTTCGGCAAGCTCGTTCAAGCAGCGTCGTGCATCGTGAACGTCTCCGAGCTGGAGCTGTGGTGCATGAGCCGCGTGTATGCGTGGGACTCCATGGAGGTCATTTTAGGCGAGGGCACCATGAGTTTTGTGAAGCCGCCCGACTACGTGACGTTGCTGTCAAATCTGTTCTATGCGCGAAAGGACGCTTGCAAGCAGATTTTGAAGACTTACGAGACTGGCGTTTCCTACACGCGCGACATTCCCGGCAGCATCCCCGAGGGCATCGCTGAGCACATCCGCACCGGGCAGATGGAGCGCGCCGATCTTGAGGTTTATTACAATTCTACGGTTAAGGGAATGTTCAATTCGATTTACGGAATGGAAGCTCAGGACGTGTTCAAGTGTGGGTACCGGGTGGACGCAGGCGAGATTCACGTAGACCGCGACACGCTTGTGACGCGCGAGACATATAAGGAGCATTATGAGGACGCTAAAAAGAAACTTGTTCTATACCCTTATGGTTTGCGAATTGTGGGCGGCTCTCGAATGGCGATCGTCGCGGCAATCGAGCTTGTATATAAGGAGTTCGGCGAGCGCGTGCGCGTGCTGGGCGGTGACACCGATTCGCTTAAAATCTCATGCGACGAAGACGTTTCTGCAAACGATCTCATGCGGGCGCTGAATTCGTTCCACGCGGGCGTGACGGCATCAATCGACCTGTGCATGAGCCGCGTGCGGAAGAACTTCCCCGATTACGCCTCCCCGCTCACCGGCGTGGGAACGTTCGAGGTCGAGGGCGAGGCATACCCGCTGCACATGGACGCTTGGAACAAGGCGCGTGTGAGCTGGGACGGGCACCATGCGCATATCACATGCGCAGGTTTGTCGCGCCCCACCGGCATGTACCACATCGAGAACTGGATCGATGACATGAGCGCGGTGCATGGTTTCGCCGAGGTCGCGCCGCGCGTGCTGGGATGGGGCGTTCGCGTCTCGCAGACGGTTTGTCACGCATTGGAGCATTACCGTCCTGCAGCGGCGGACGTGCTGGACATGGACATAACCGATTACACGGGGCGAACGTCCCACGTACACACGCACGAGTCGATCGCGCTGTACCCGTCCGACCGCGTTCTGGGAGACGCGGACAAGGGCGGCAACGCGCGAACCATCGCGTACATGCGCGAGCGGTACGGACGCGTGGTTGACACCACCGAGCGCGTGGTGGACGTGGACGACGGACGTGCGACGTACACATACATAGACGAAGAAGGGGCCGAAGTGCAATGGTAGACCTGAACGACGGCGTGCATTACAACTGGGAGAAGACGCTCTCTTTCAACGCCGACATCACAATGGTGGTGGGAGCGCCGAACAAGGGCAAGACGTACGGCCTTCGCGCCTACGCGCTCAATCGCGCGTTGAAGCGCGGAGGGCGTTTCGTGGAGGTGTGCCGTACGCTGGACGAGCGCGACAGCGTTAAGAAGAGTTATTTCGACAAACTCACATTGACCGACGACGAATTTGGAGCATTCGAGTACAAGTGTGAGAATAACGAGTTCAAATACCGTGCGAAGGACGCGCCGAAGGGGACTCACTGGCGGACGTGCGGTTACGTCGTTGCTTTCGCCGAGATGCAGGGAACGAAGAAGCGAACCTTCGCCAACGTCGAGAACATCATCTTTGACGAGGCGATTCTGGAGAGCATCGACGCGACGCACACCTACAAGCGCGACGAGTGGAACATGCTGAGCCGTATCATCGACTCATGCGTACGCGAGGACGCTTACAACGAGGGGCGCGTGAAGCCGCGCCTTTTCCTACTTGGAAACGCGGTCGATCTGCTCAACCCGTATTTCGCCGCGTTCGACGTGCGAGGGGTCCCGCGTTACGGTTACACGTGGTACCGCGAAAAAATGTGCTTGCTGCACTACGTCGAGCCCGACGAGCACGACGCTTACCGCATGGAGCACACGCTTGCGGGCCGCATGGGGCAGATCACCGGTTACACCAAGGCAACTTATGCAAACGATTTCGCCGAGGACAACCGCTACATCTCCAAGAAGCCCCCGCGCGCGAAGTACGTAATGGGGTGTGTTCACATGGGCACCGAGTACGGCATCTGGATCGACATAACGGAGGGGTACTACTACGTCACCGGCAAGATACCCAAAAACGCGGGCAACGTGTACGCCCTCACGCGAAAGGACAACACGCCGAACCGCATCGCAGCGCAACGGGCGAGCAAAACGCTTAGAGTGATCGTGCAAATGTATTACGAGGGCAGCGTCTTGTTCGAGAGCGTGAAGGTGCGCGAGGGTTTTCTAGACGCGATGGCGCTCTATGGGGTAAAGTGAGTGCGACGCGAGCGACGGCGAGCACGCGAACCCACGAGTAGGGACGATTCAGGATGCTGCACCATTCGGTTGGTGCCTGAACCCCGCGCGAGTTGGCAACGTGTTTCAGTGGGACGTGCCACGCTTCGCACATGCGTTATAATGAGCGCGACCGCGCAGGTGACACACCTTGCGCGTCGCGCTCAACTTATATAGAGACGAAAGGAGTAAGCGCATGGACGAGCAGAACGACAACTTGACCCCGGACGAGCAGGAGATCGAGCAGACCGCAGGCGTGGACGGCGAGGAAGCCCACCGCATCGGCGAGTTTGACGATCTGCGCAACCGCATGGAGCGCATGGAGGGGATGCTGCAGGGCATCACCGACATGCTCACCGTGATGCGCACCACGGCGGACGCAATCGACATCGACAACGGCGCGAGCGTGCGCGACGTTGATGGTGACGGCGATGCGGACATCATCGAGGACGACGTGGTGGTCATCCCCGATTACGACGAGCTTGATCTTGACCTTTAAGGAGGTAATTTTACATGGCAACCAACAACACCACCATCGCAGGCCGCGTGTATCTTTCCGGCACCAATGATTTTCAACAGCGCGTGCCGAACCCGACCATCGAGAGCATCGACGCGACCAGCAAGTTTCTCTTCGACCCCATGAACCGACGTTATCTGAACGAGTTTGTGGATGCCTATGTGAACCGCATCGGAACGCAGATCGTGCATAACAATCAGTGGGAGAATCCGCTCACCGTCTTCAAGGGCGCAAATCTCCGCTACGGTTCCTCCATTCAGGAGTCCGCGCTCAAATGGATCAAGGCACACGCCTACGACGCGGACGATGACACGCTTCTTGAGGTCTCCCGCCCCGAGGCTGCAGTGTGGTACCACACCGTCAATCGCAAAGACCGTTACGACATCACCATCGATCTCCCCGATCTGCAGCAGGCTTTCGCCGACGAGATGGGCCTGAATCGCCTCATCGACGCAATCATGACCGTTCCGCGCAATTCCGACAATTATGACGAGTACCTGTGCATGCTCAACCAGCTCGCATATTACGAGCAGAACTGGGGTTTCTTCAAGCATCAGGTGAGCGCCGCCCCGACCGACGAGGCGACCGGTAAGGCGTTCCTGAAGGCCGTACGCGCCTATGCCAAGAAACTGAAGTTCCCGACTTCGCTTTACTCTCCGGTCTCCGCCAAGTACGGCATTCCCATCTTCGCCAAGCCCGAGGAGCTCGTGCTTTTCATCACCGCAGACGCGGCCGCGTCCATTGACGTCGACACCCTCGCAAGCGTGTTCAATCTGGACAAGGCCGAGGTCGCATACCGCACGATCGAGGTTCCCGAGTTCCCCATCCCAAACGCCTTCGCCCTGCTCACCACCGACAACTTCTTTGTGTGCAACGATTACGTCTATGCAAACGAGTCTTTCTACAACCCGCAGACCCTCAGCACCAACTACTACCTGCACCACTGGGAGGTCGTGAGCGCGTCGCCGTTCGTCCCTGCGATCCTGTTCACAACCGATGCGCCCACCACCGTCTCCACCATCACGCAGAACGTCACCGGCGTGAACATCACCGCTGCCAAGACCAGCCTTAAGCCGGGCGAGTCCACGCAGATGACTGTGGAGCTCACCGGCACCGTCACCGCTAATGATGAGGGCATCGAGGTCGCGCCCGACGCAGTGACGTGGAGCGTTTCCGGCGAGACCGCCGCGCTCGAGGGCGAGCCGCTTGCGCTCAACTCCGCGACGCGCGTCGATCGTCTGGGCGTGCTGCACGTGCAAAAGTCCGATCTGGAGGCGGACAACGTCCTTCACGTCGTCGGCACAACGTCTTACGTGAACCCGTCTGGAAAGACCACGCTTTACACCAAGACCGTTGACATCAACATCGTGTAAAACGGCTATAATCTGCTTTGACCGCAGCCCCGTGCCCCCTGCTCACGTGTGAGCGGGGGCGCTTTTGTTAAAGGAGGTATGTTCATGAATGCGGATTTCCCTAATCTCGAAAACGTGGACGTGTACGCATACGAAAACACGTTCGATTATTCGAGGTTCAAGCCGAACGCGAGACTAAAAATGTGCAACGTCCCGTGGTGCGGGGATTACGAGAACGTCGTGAAGTTCGAGGACGACGCCGCGCGTGACGAATGGTTCGACGCGCATTCCGGTGACGTGGTGAACCTCGAGACCATGTTCAACGTCAAGCCCGATGGCAGCGCCAAGGTGCCCGTGCCGGTGACATCCGCGCAGATCTACAATTACCTTGTGGTAGACCTCCCGCGCATGACGAGCGACGCGCAGCCCATCGAGTACGCGAGCGGCGAGCGTAAAGCGCGTTATTTCTATTTTATTTTGGACGCGCAGCAGCTTTCCCCCAACTCGACGCGCCTTGTCCTGTCGCTCGACATGTGGACCACCTACATAAACGACATGCGATTTGACTACATCCTGCTCGAACGCGGGCACGCCCCCGTGGCAGCGTCACCCGTCGCCGACTACCTCGCAAATCCGCGCGACAACTCCGCCTACTTGCTCACGGCGGACGTGAACGCGGGTGGTGAACCGTACATCGAGCGCAGCCGCGCGGTCAAGAATTACAGCGCCGAGGGTCAGCGCGCCTGCATCGTGACTGCATGCGATCTGCAGGGCAGTTTCGGCACGGAATCCGCGCCGACCGTTCCCGCGCTTTCCGAGCCGGATACATCGGGCATCCTCGCATCGCGCGTGTATTCCGTTGAGGTGAGCGACCTGCAAAAGTTCCTGCGTGCTATGGAGCAGAATGCGCCGTGGCTCAAACAAGCCGTTCAGGGAGTGTTCTTCGCACCTGCCGACCTGCTCACGCAGTCGGGAAGTTTCGCGCTTTGGGGCGTTAACGTCACCGTGTGCGACGCAGCGCAGAAAGTCGAGCCATTTTTGCAGCCGGGTATTTCGGATTTCGGGTACCCCGCGCAAGCGGCCCCGTTCGCAAAGCTCTACACCTACCCTTACGCGGCGATTCGCGTGAGCGACGAGCGCGGTGCATCTTCGCTTGTGCGCGTGGAGGATTTGGGAGCGCAGGGCATCGAGCTTGCGAGTGCGGTGAACTTGATCATGCCCTACATCTCCATCGACGCGCGTTTACTGGGCATCGCGGGCGCGAGTGGCACCCTGACGTTTCAGACGATGGAGGGGCGCACATATGACTTCGGCGGCGCGTGGGGCGAGTGCCTTAAAAGCTGGAATCTTCCCATCATGCAGGTCACGCAGAGCGCGGCGAGCCGTGCCGATTACGGATCCGTGTATAACCGCGCACACGCGAAGCTCGCAGCGGACAACGCGCAGACCTCCGCGCTTGCGTCCAATGCGACGGCGTACACCAACGCGGCTAACGTCGCTGCGAACATAACCGACCTGAACCGCGTGAACGTGAACGCCAACAATTCCGTGACGATCAATGCCAATGCAGCCGCTTTGTCCGGTGCGACCGCTGCCAATCAAAAATTGAAGGCCGACTGTGACAGCGACAATGCGACCTCCGCGGCAATGGCAGACTTGAAAAACGACGTGGTTGCGATAACGACGGCGCAAAACAACGCATCGACCGCAGCGCGCAGCGTCGGCGCGGTCGTCACCGGCGCTTTCTCAGGTGGTGCCGCAGGCGCGACCGCCGCAGCCGTGAGCGGCATCGCGGACATGGCCGTGTCGTTCCCATCGGCGACCGCCGCAGCCGCCGTGTCTCAATCGAGCAATTCCCGCGCCGCATCATTGGCGCAAAGCAATGCGCTTGAAAAAACTTTGCACGCCGCCCGATACACAGCCGCAACCTACGGAATCCAAAGCGACATTGCCACCAAGAATACTAACATTCGAAATGACGCGAGCACCTACAGCGCCAATGCTAATGCAAAGCTGACCACGACCAACGCGAGCAACACGAAGACCACCGGAGACGCGAACGCGCACCGCGCGCATGCGACCGCGATTGACGCAATCGACGCGAGTTTGAAGCAAGCGGGCATCGCCGCTCCGGTGCAATTCGGCGCGAGCGCCAACGGGGGCATGAGCGCGACCGCACCGCGCGCCCTATTCGCGCAGATCGTCACGCAGCGCGAGTGCGACATCATGAACGCAGCATCGGCCTTCGCGCGTTACGGCTACACGCTCATGCGCGAGTGGAGCATGACTAAAATGCAGGTCATGCGGCACTTCACTTTTTGGAAGTGCGCCGAAGTTTGGTGCAGCGGCACGGGCGAGGTTCTGGAGGGCGCGCAAAATGCGATTAAAGATATACTTTTGCATGGCGTGACCGTCTGGGACGACCCCGACGAGATAGGCCGCGTGAGCATTTACGACAATTTCTAAGGAGGAAAAATGCCGGACTTGATCGAGCCTAGACCCGACATCGACGCGCTTCTGAATGCCGTGACGTACCAAAACATGAGCGACGCGGAGATCGACGCGCTCATTGCCTACAAGGTGGAGTGCGCCACGCGCAAGGCCGTCATAAGCCAAGACGCGCGCGCACATGATGAGATCATGCGCGCACTCATGGAGCGCCAAGCAGACGCGCAGGAGAGCGCCGATGCATCTATGAAAGCCGCACTGGATGTGCAAGTGTCATATAAGGAGGTGTAGATATGAGCAAGGGCCGCAGGGGCTACAAACAGAAAAAACCGTTTAGGCCGGGGCAGCAAGCGACGTACTGGCAGACCGAAGCATACAATCAGCATCTCTTCAACATGTTCCAAAACGACCTTATAGAGCTGGCGTTGTCGCGCTTCCGCTGGGTGGGTCTGCCAGAGACGTGCAACGAGCGTTATTTGGAGTGGGTGCTTTTGACCGAGGGCTCCGCAACCCTCGCATACCCATCGATCACCAGTGAGACGCTTTTGTCGCTCAAAAGCGTGCAGCAGGGCGCGCCGAACATGTACGACGAGCCGCGCTCGTGGCGCGCGCTTGGCGCGACCGGTAAAACGAACTTCATGTGCAACTGGACTAATGGCGTGTGGATTTGGGAGAACTCCACGCGTTACCCGCTCATGGTGAAGATCAACATATGGGCGCGCGAACTCGCCGACATCATGCGCACAAAGCAGATCAACCGTTACCACATGCGCATGCCGTTGGTCATCACCGGTCCGCAAGACCGCGCGTTCGACGTGCAGAACTTCTACAAGAACATCGCCAACGGCGAGCCGTTCGTGCTCGCATATGACAATTTCAGCGACATCCAGACAAGCGCGACCATGCCCGAGCGCGCGCGCGAGTACATCGGGGACAAGCTGCAGGCCGAGTGGTCGAACACGTGGGATGCGATTTACCGCGAGCTCGGCATCGACTCCATGCCCTTCAAGGAAGAGCGCATGATCGAGGACGAGGTTAACTCCACCATGCAGCCAACCGAGCTTGCGCGCCTTTCGCCGCTCACCACGCGCAGAGCCGCGTGCGATAAGCTCAATGCGCGATTCGGTGACAGGTTGGCAGAACCTATAACCGTGGTGTGGGCGCGAGACAACATCACCGACAATTACGACCTGCGACATCGTTACGACACGCTCATCGAGAGGGGTTAGCATGTTCGAGTTTCCCGAAGTCCCCACAAACGCGCGTTACGACGGCATGACGATCACCCTTGGCGAGTGGTATGAGATGGGGTTTTACCAGCCATTTGAAGATGATTCATGGCGGTTTGACGCTTACAGCGACTTGCAATACTCACAACTTTGCCGCAAGTTCATCAATCGCTTTTATGACCGCGAGGTGTCAATCATCACGCCGTCGCGCTGGAAACGTGCGTATCTGCGCAAACTCGACGAGATCATGCCGAAATACAAGCTGCTGTATGCGCGCGTGGAGCAGGGCGTGAATCCGTTTCAGGACGGGCGCGAGCGCTCGAAGTCGCGCGACATCTTCTCGGATTTTCCCGAAACGATGCTTTCCGGCAATTCAGATTACGCGAGCACCGGCAATGACCGCGAATCGGACGTTATGCGCGAGGGCAGTGTAACCGACAAAGCAGTGCAGTTCGCGCGCGACTGGCAGGATGTGGATGCTATGATTCTAAACGAGCTAGAGCACACGTTGTTCACCGCTCTCATGGTCCCGACCGTTCCGCTTTGGTAAAGGAGGTGGCATATATGTTTATTCCGTTGCCATATTTCGACCCGTTCATGATCGCAAATCCGACGCTGCCTAAGCTGTATTGGGAGGTCAAAAGTCCCGAGCAGCTCGTGGCGAACTTGTATTGCATCATCGAAGCGATGAAAGACCCCATCAACGACACAGCCGAGCAGGTCAACAAAAACACCGCTGCAATCGAGCAGATTCAGGCCGTGATCGACTCCATCGAGAACGGGGGTTATTACGATCAGTACATCGACGGGCTCGCAAAATGGATTGACGAGAACCTGCAGCAGCTCGTGGCGCGTCAATCGAAATACGTGTTCCCAACGTTCTACGAGGAGCCTGAAACCGGTGCATGGAGATACGCGGTTGTAATCCCGCAAGGCTGGGAGTACCTGAAATTCGATTGGATTTTCGACGAGCGCGACGGAACATACCACGTGCGCATCAACTACTAGGAGGTATAACATGCCAAATGTTTCAAGATTCGGCGCGCAGACTGACAACGCGGTTGTTCAGGGCACCGTGACCGACCGACAGATGATTATTCCCGAGGTTCCCCCGCAGGGGCTTATGAGCGTGGGACCGCGCGTCACGCCTAACTTCATCAAGGAGCCGTGGAGCAAGCTCCGCAGCTACAATTTCTTCGACGTCGTTAAAGACGTCGCGGGCTCGTCTTACATCGCAATCAAGCCGGTCATTCCCACTAACACCGAGCTCACCGATGAAGAGTTTTGGTTTAAGTGGAGCGATCCAGACGCGCAATTCAATGAGCTGCAGGAGATCGTGAAGCTGTACGACAGCCGCATCTCGCAGAACGCGAGCGCGATCACGGAGGAGGTCGCGCGAGCTAAGGCCGCAGAGGCTACGGAGGTCGCGCGAGCTGAGGCCGCAGAGGCTACCAAGGCACCGGTTAATCACGCGAGTGCGGAGGTCGTTTACGGAGTAGCAGACGATAACGTATATGGCCATGTAAAGCCTGCTGAAAGCGAATCGGACACAACCGCAGGAACATATGTAAACACGCAATTGCTGACGAATACTATTTTTAAATACGCAAATATGCGTTCCATTGAAGATTTTGGATGCTCAAAAGATTCTGCAACTAACTCAGATGCGTTGCAAACAGCATTAAACACCGCAAGCAAAAATGGTTTCGCACTATTTGTGCCTGCCAACGAATATGTTTGCGAAAAAACCGTATACATACCGTCGAATACAGTAATGATGGGAATGGGTTCGCAATCTAAGTTTCGGTTTACATCGACTTCAGGTTTCAGTGTTAAAGACGATGAACATGGTTATAAAATCGCGCATGACGTATTCATTTCTAATATTTCCATTTTCGGCTCGAGAAATAGAATTAATGTTACAGATGGAGGACTTATTAACCCGGACGGATATAACGCATTAAACGCGGGTATATATGGCATGTATACAAATTGCAGATTTGAAAGTATCTTTATTGCATATTTTGAAATGGGGATTTCACTGATCCAGCCAGTTTCCAATCCCGATTACAACAACTTATACAATCACATATATGGAGACATTCGTTCATGGAAAAATATATGCGTGGATTCGTGCGATGTCGCTATTAATAACATGCAAGCAGACACGTTTTTTGATACGGTGGCATTGCAATCTTCTCGATGCGGTTACAGAGGTGGTTATTCTGTGTCCAATTTGCACGTGTGGGATTGCGCGCTCGGAATAATGGCGGAAAACGGCAGATTTACCAACATCGAAGTTGAAAGTCAAAATATTAGAAGGGACGAGGGCGACGTAATTGAATCGTTCGTGTTGATAAACTCCAATGACACCGTTGTAATGAATAACGTGCGACTTTGGAACACACAAGATAAAGGAAACGCGAGCGTTATTCACGCATATATACGCGGTGATGACAATCACAAACCAAACCTTATTATTTCCGGTCTTTCAATCGGCTGCGACATTGCAAATCCGTCAGTGTTGAAACGTGCAATTATCCGCGCAAACCATGAAAATGTCATTGTAACTGGTGCGCTTGACACTGGTATTACAAGCGCCAACAGTGATGGATTAGAAGCCGTTAATGGTTCTGGAAAACATGTAACAGCTTACATACTTGCAAACTTTGATTTAAATAAAGCTATTAATGCATCATCAGGCGCGTTGCTTAAATTCTCAACTGAAACGGCTTAATTCCAAACCCGATCA
>ENA-UOJR01001967-UOJR01001967.1-human-gut-metagenome-genome-assembly--contig:-C115P-NODE-1967-length-15632-cov-5.607819_pt1 | contig 15632 bp, 10 predicted proteins | sample MGYA00242354_ERZ723901 | MGnify/ENA metagenome assembly ERZ723901
ATAATGAAGATGAAAGTAATCGCGATGCTGGCGGCCCTCTCGCTCACGGCATCCGCAGCTGCAGCACAGGAACTGCCGCGCAAAGTGAACAATGTCGAAGTGCTCGACCTCGACGGCAAACCTGCCAAGTTGCCGTACTGGGGCGAGAAGAACCTGATGATATTCTATGTAGACCCCGACCGCCACAAGCAGAACAACGACTTCACGGTCGAGCTGGAGGAGAACCACCGCGCACAGGGGGACAACATCTACGGCTTCGGGGTGATGAACCTCAAGGACGCACCGATGGTTCCCAACGGCATGGCCCGCAACATGGCCAAGAAGCGCACGGCCAAGAACGGCGCGCTGGTACTGGCCGACCAGGATCGCATCCTGAGCACGGCATGGGAGCTGGGCGACTGCAACAACCAGTTCGTGCTGATGATCGTATCGAAGGAAGGCGAGCTGGTATTCCTGCGCAAGGGCGTGCTCTCGGAGCAGGACAAGGCCGATTTCTACGAAACAATCGAGAAGTACAAATAGCCGGATGCTGCGCAGGATAGCCGTTGTATGCTTCGTCCTGGGTTTCGTTCTGCACGGACGGGCACAGGAGCAGGAGGTATACATCAACGGCAGCGATACGCTGCACTATACGTACACCCCGCTTCCGGGGCAGGAAGAGGAACCGCAGGCCGAAAAGCGCCCGCCGTTCCTGCGCCGCGTCGTAAAATACTTCGAAGGTTCGACCACCGACCGCACGTTCGAAAAGAAGATCGACTTCACTTTCGCGGGGGGGCCGAGCTACTCGAAGAATACGAGCCTCGGCATCGGGCTGCTGGCCGCGGGCCTCTACCGCATCGACCGCACGGACTCGGTGACGGCACCCTCGGACATCTCGATCTTCGCCAATGTCTCGATTTCGGGATTCTATGCGCTGGGGGTCACGGGCAACAACATCTTCGCCCGCAACAGCAAGCGCATCGACTACACGGTAATGTTCGCCTCGGCGCCCCGCGACATGTGGGGCATCGGCTACCACGACGGACGGTATAACGAAGAGGGGTCGTACAACGAGAAACGCTACCTGGTAAAAGGGCGTTACCTGCACCGCGTGCTGCCCAGCACCTATGTGGGCGGCATCCTGAGCTTCGAGCACACGCAGGGCAAGAAATTTGACGCCCGCAGCGAGGGCTACCTGCAGGAGTACGGGCAGAAAACGCACTACACTGCCACCGGCATCGGAGCCATCCTCGAGTACGACTCGCGCGACTTCATCCCCAACCCGTACCGGGGCATCTATGTCAGCCTGGAGGAGACTTTCTACGCCAAGGGGCTTGGCAACTGCGGCAAGTCGCTGTGGCGCACGACCTTCACGGCCGACTGGTACCGGCAGGTGTGGAAAGGTGGACTGATCGCCACCGACCTCTACGCGGAGTTCAACTCCGAAGGCACCCCGTGGCCGATGCTGGCCCGCATGGGCGGTTCGCAGCGCATGCGCGGTTACTACCAGGGGCGCTATACGGACAACGACATGATTACCTTCCAGGTAGAGTTGCGCCAGCGCATCTGGCGGCGTATCGGCTGCACGGTATGGGGCGGTGCCGGCAACGTATTCAACAGTCTCGACCGGTTCGACTGGTCGGAAACGCTTCCCAACTATGGCGTCGGCCTGCGATGGGAGCTGAAAAAACGGGTCAATGTGCGGCTCGATTACGGCTTCGGCAAGAAAACCAGCGGATTCCTGCTGAGCCTGAACGAAGCTTTTTAGGTTAGTAAAGATATGAATGCTGATCCGAACAAACATAACCGGCAACGGACGGTCAAAACCCGCAGCCGTTTCACCACGCTGCTGACCGTCTATTTCTTTGTCGCGCTGATTATCCCCAACTGCGTGCTGGCCAATACCGAACCCTACTCCGTCTGGACGGTCGAGGCGCTGATACTGATGCCGTTGGGATTTTACATGATGTGGAGCGTGGCGCTGCGCCGTTCGGGCATAATGATCTGGCTGGCGTTCCCGTTCATTTTCCTGTGCGCGTTCCAGATCGTGCTGCTGTACCTCTTCGGCAACTCGATCATCGCCACGGACATGTTCACCAACCTGGTGACGACCAACCCGGGCGAAGCGGGCGAGCTGCTGAGCAACATCTACCCCTCCGTGATCCTGGTCTGCGTGATGTACCTGCCGCTGCTGTGGTTCGCCGCGCGCGAAATCGGGCACAAACGGCAGATATCGCGCACCACGCGCATGAACGTCGGACTGACCGGGGCGGTGCTCATGGCGCTGGGCATGCTGGCGCTGTGGCCGGCCTACCGCGTGAGCGAAGACCGGCACGTGCTGCGGGACGAGATCTTCCCGCTCAACGTGCTCTACAACGTACACCTGAGTGCCACGGAATTCCGCAAGGCCTACAATTTCGAGGAGACCTCGGAGGATTTCACCTACGGTGCGTCGCGCACGGCCCAGGCACCGGGGCGCGAGATATACGTCTACGTCATCGGCGAAGCCTCGCGTGCGATGAACTGGCAGCTGTACGGTTACGACCGCGAGACGAATCCCCGCCTTTCGCAGGTCGATGACCTGATCGTTTTCCGCGACATGCTCACGCAGAGCAACACCACGCACAAGAGCGTGCCGCTGATCCTCTCGTCCGTTGCGACCGACGAACATCCCGAACTCTACCGCCGCAAGGGGCTCCCGGCGCTGTTCAACGAGGCCGGTTTCGAGACCTGGTTCATCTCCAACCAGTCGCCGCAGGGCGCCATGATCGACAAACTCGCCCGCGACGCCGACCACCTGATCTATATCCGCTCGCCGCGCCACGACATGCAGCTGCTGGACGAGGTGCGCCGCGCCGTGGAAGGCAACAAGGCGCAGAAGATGCTCTTCATACTCCACTGCTACGGCTCGCACTTCAGTTACCACCAGCGTTACCCGCGCGAGTTTGCGCAGTTCCGCCCCGACGACGACGTGGCGATCTCACGGGAACACGTGCAGACGCTCCGCAACGCCTACGACAATTCGATCCTCTACACGGATTTCTTCCTCTCGGAGACGATCCAGTACCTGCGCGGGCTGCGCGGGACTTCGTCGGCGCTGCTCTACTGCGCCGACCACGGCGAGGACATCCTCGATGACAGGCGCGAACGGTTCCTGCACGCTTCGCCCACGACGACGGCCTACCAGCTCTACGTCGCTTCGCTGGCGTGGTTCTCCGACGCTTACCGGCAGAATTTCCCCGACAAGGCCGCTGCCGCCGAGGCAAACGCCACGGTGCCCGCCACGACCCATGCGCTGTTCCATACCATGGCCGACATGGCTTCGATCCGGGGAAATTACATCGACACGGGCGTGTCGCTGGTCAACGCGGGCTACGACCGCACCCGGCCGCGCCGTTACCTGAACGACCACAACGAGGCCGTACCGTTCCGCAAGACGGGCCTCTCCGCAGAGGATATGGAGGTGTTCCGCAAATTCGGCATCGAGCCCTGACCTGCGCCGCGACCGTACGGCTTGCCGCGGGAACGATCCGCATACGGCACGAAAACAACAAAGGCTGCCCAAAAGGACAGCCTTTGTTGCGTCTACGTAGTCAGCGATTATTTCGCAGCCTCTACGGAAATCTTGCGGAATTCCTTCATCAGCTTAGAAATCTCCAGTGCGGACTTGCGGGCACGGGTACCGGCGGCCTTGTTGCCTTTCTCCACCTGTGCTGCTGCATTTGCTGCGAATACCTCGTACTCGGCATTGATCTTTGCTACTAATTCTTTCATAACTTTTATATTAATTTGGGTTTGTTATCAACGCAAAGATATAAAAATTATCTAAACATCATCATTTGCAGTTAAAAAAATCAGCTTTTTTTAGCATATAATCCCCTTTTTAACTAGCTGTCACCCTGTTCACGGTACGTTTTTTGCCCCTGCAAGGGTGTAAAACATCCCGGTATGAACAGACTTTTCCTTATCACGGGGCTGCTCGCCGTACTCCTCGCGGGGTGCAGCAGGCACAAGCCCGAAACCGCCATGCCCCCGCTCAGGGTCGGCGTGGCCGAAGCCGTCACGGACAGCGTTCCCAACCGCATGGAGTTCATCGGTTACCTGGCGAGCAATTTCGATGCGGTGATCCAGCCGCGCGTGAACGGCTACCTGCTTACGAAGCAGTTTGCCAACGGTATGCCCGTGAAGCGCGGGCAGCTGTTGTTCACAATCGACCCCGACCAGCTTTCGACCTCGATGCTCGCAGCCGAGGCCGCCCTGCAATCGGCCCGGGCGCAGGCGATCGAAGCCCGCAACAACTACGACCGCGCCGTGCCGCTGGCCAGGATCAACGCCATCAGCCAGTCGCAGTTGGATCAGTATACGGCCCAGTACAAAGCCGCCGAAGCCACCGTCCGCTCGGCCGAGCAGACCCTCAGCAGCGCCCGCATGAACGTCGGCTATACGGAGCTTCGCTCGCCCATCGACGGTATCATCTCCAACACCTCGGCACACGTGGGCGACTACGTGGGCCCGGGCACGCAGTTCGGGGTGCTGACGACCATTTCGAACATCGACACGCTGACCGTCGACGTGGCGATCCCGATGGCGCAATACCTGCGCTCGGCGGGGCCGCGCACCTCGATCTTCGACAACGCGGGACTGCTCACCGACATTCGCCTGATGCTGGCCGACGGCACGGAATACCCCTATGAGGGGCTTTACGACTATACGCGCAAGGACGTGTCGAGCACGACCGGGACGCTCGTGCTGGTAGTGATGTTCCCCAACCCCGACCGTTCGCTCAAACCCGGGCAGTTCGCCCGTGTGGAGGCCAGCGTCGGCCCCGTACGGCCGCGCGTGGTCGTGCCGCAGGCGTGCGTGAGCCAGGCGCAGGGCGTCAATTCGGTCTGGGTGGTACGCCCCGACAGCACGGCCATGTACCGCCGGGTGATCCCGGGCGACACGTACGGGTCGATGTGGTGCATCGACGAAGGGCTCATCGACGGGGAACTGGTGGTAACGGCCGGGCAGCAGAAACTGCACAACGGCATGAAGGTCATCCCCGAAAAAAAGTGACGCCATGGAGAAATTTTTCGTTTCGCGCCCGATCTTCGCCCTGTCGCTGGCCATCGTCATCGTCATCGTGGGGCTGATTTCGATCCTGAACCTGCCGATCGAACAATACCCCGACATCACGCCGCCCGTGGTCGAGGTCTCGGCCACGTACGACGGCGCCGATGCCGAGACGGTCAACAACGCCGTGGCGACGCCCGTGGCGCAGAGCGTCATGGGCGTGAGCGACATGCTCTACCTGCAGACCACCAGCGCCAACGACGGTTCGATGGTCATGCAGGTGACCTTCGACATAGGCTCCGACCCCGACCTGGACGCCATCTTCACGCAGAACAACGTCTCTTCGGCCACCGCACAGCTCCCGGCGACGGTCACCAAGCAGGGCGTCACCACGCGCAAGACCATGACCGGCTTCCTGCTGGTCTTCTCGCTGCACAGCGACGGACGCTACGACGCCGAGTTCCTCTCCAACTACGCTTACATCAACCTCCAGAACGAGCTGCTCAAGATCGACGGCGTAGGCAAAGTGTCGATCATGGGCGCCGGCGAGTACGCCATGCGCGTATGGCTCAAGCCCGACGTGCTGAAATACTACGGCATCCCGGTTTCGGCCGTCACCGCGGCCATCGAGAACCAGGGAGGCATCTACCCCGCCGGGCAGTTCGGGGCCGAACCCGCGCCCGACGGCACCACCTATACTTATACGGTGACCATGCCGCCGCAGATCACCACCCCCGCGCAGTTCGGCGACATCGTGGTCGTCACGACTTCGGAAGGCCAGCAGATCCGGCTGTGCGATGTGGCAGAGGTTTCGCTCGGCAGCCAGAGCTACGGCGTGAGCTCGCTCTTCGAGGGCAAGCCCACGGCCATGATCGTCGTCTACCAGCAGCCCGGCAGCAACGCCGTGGAGGTGGGCAAGAAGGTCAGGGCGGCGATGGCACGGCTCGAAAAACGCATGCCCGACGGCATTGCGGCCACCACGATCGTCGACACCACGACCAGCATCGACGCCGGTATCCGGGACATATTCCACACGCTGGTGATCGCCCTCATCCTGGTGATCTTCATCATCTACCTCTTCATCCAGGACTGGCGGGCGACCGTCATCCCGCTCGTGGCGATCCCCGTCTCGCTCATCGGGGCCTTCGCGCTCTTCCCGCTGCTGGGCTTCTCGGTCAACATCATCTCGCTGCTGGGGCTGGTGCTGGCCATCGGCCTGGTGGTCGACGACGCCATCGTGGTCGTCGAGGCCGCGCAGGTCAATATCGCCGCCGGCATGCGGCCCCGCGCCGCGGCGCTCGAAGCCATGAAGAACGTCGCCTCGCCCATCGTCGCCACGACGGTCGTGCTGCTGGCCGTATTCGTCCCCGTGTCGTTCACGGGCGGCATCACGGGGCGGCTGTTCCAGCAGTTCTCCATCACGATCGCCGTCTCGGTGGTGATCTCGGCATTCAACGCCCTGACGCTTTCCCCGGCGCTTTGCGCCCTGCTGCTGCGCCGCCGCGAACCACCGCAGAAAGGCTTTTTCGCCGCCTTCAACCGCTGGTTCTCCCGCAACATGGATCGCTATACGGCCTTTACGCCGACGCTCATCCGCCACGTGACGCGCACGGGCGTATTCATCGCCGTAGTACTCGCGGTCATCTTCGTCGTATGGCGCAAGCTGCCCGCCGGGTTCCTCCCCGAGGAAGACCAGGGCTACGTCATGGTGATGGTCTCCACGCCCGAAGCCTCGGCGCTGCCCGTCACGCAGGCCGCCATGGAGGAGGCCGACGCCGTGATCCGCACCCTGCCCGAAGAGGCCTCGACCTCGTTTGCCGCAGGTTTCAACATCATGGCGGGCATCGCCTCGACCGACAGCGGCATCATCTTCGTCTCGCTGGTCGACTTCGCCGACCGCAAACTCTCGGCCATGGAAATCGCACAGAAACTCACCGACGAGCTGTACGTCGCCGTGCCGGGAGCCGAGTGCTATGCCTTCATCCCGCCCTCGATCCCCGGGCTGGGCATCACCTCGGGCGTATCGGTCGAGGTGCAGGATCTCGAAGGGCGCGGCACGGCCTACCTGCTCGCCCAGGCCGGACGGCTGATGGATTCGTTGCGCAAACAGCCCTCGATCGCCTCGGTGACCACGCAGTTCAACGCCGGGGTGCCCCAGCGTCGCCTGCGCATCGACAAGGAGCAGGCGCTCGCCGCAGGCGTCGACCTGGGCGTGCTGTACGGCGACCTGACGACCCTGCTGGGAGGCGCCTACATCAACAACTTCTCGCGTTTCGGCAAACTCTACCAGACCTATATTCAGGCGGCCCCCGAATACCGGATCGACAAACGCTCGCTCGACAATTACTACGTCGCCTCGTCCTCGGGCGAGAGCGTGCCCGTATCGTCGTTCGTGGAGGTGGTCGACACGGTGGGCGTGGAATACGTCTCGCAGTTCAACCTCTACCGCTCGATCTCCCTCACGGTGACGCCCGCGGCGCGCGCCTCGACCACGACCGTCATGCAGGAGATCACCCGTACGGCCGGCGAGGTGCTGCCCGACGACATCGGCACGGCGTGGAGCGGCACCTCCTACCAGGAAGCCAATGCCTCGAAGACGGGCGGGCTGGTCTACCTGCTGGCGCTGGTGTTCGTCTTCCTGGCCCTCGCGGCGCTCTACGAGTCGTGGGGACTGCCGCTGGCGATCCTGATGAGCGTCCCCGTCGCGGTGCTGGGCGCCGTGCTCTTCATCGGGGGATCGCACCTGCTGGACGCCTTCTTCGTCAACGACGTCTACATGCAGATTTCGCTGGTCATGCTCATCGGCCTGGCGGCCAAGAATGCCATCCTGGTTGTGGAATATGCCGACCGGCTGTTCAACGAAAAAGGCCTGTCGCTGATGGACGCCGCGATCGGCGCCGCCAAACTGCGCGTGCGGCCGATCATCATGACCGCCTTCGCGTTCATCCTCGGCGTCATGCCGCTGGTATTCGCCAGCGGGGTCTACGCCACGGCACGCAACATCATGGGCGTGGCACTGGTGGGCGGTATGCTGTTCGCCACGCTGCTGGGCATCTTCGTCTACCCGGCACTCTACTATTTCGTGGGGCGCATCGGGAATTTCGAACGCCGCCGCGAACGCAAAAAACAGGAGGAAAAACTATGAAAACCGGATACCTTACCCTAATCTTCGCACTCGCCTGCGCGGCCTGCACACCCCGTTTCTACCCGCCCAAGGTCGACGTGCCCGACGGCTACCTCTACGGCGAAGGCTTCCCGCGGGACACCGCGGCGCTCGCCTCCGACTGGTGGCGGCTGTTCGGGGACACGGTGCTCGACAACCTCGTGCAGCGGGCGCTGGAGAACAACCGCGACGTGGCCGTAGCGGCTTCGCGCGTGGAAGAGGCGCGGCAAAACCTCGGCGTCGTGCGGGCGCAGTACCTGCCCCAGGTGGGCATCGGCGTCACGGCCGAGGGGGAATACACGCCGCAGACCAAGATCGTACAGACCTATGCCGTCGAACCGTCGCTCTCGTGGGAGATCGCCCTGTTCGGGCAGCTGCGTAACGCCAAACGGGCGGCCAGGGCGCAGATCGCCTCCTCGGAATGGGCGCTGCGGGGCGTGCGGCTGTCGCTGGCCGCGGAGGTCGCCACGACCTACTTCACGCTGCTCGAATACGAACGCGACCTGGCGATCGCCCGGCGCAGCTGCACCCTGCGGCGCGAATCGGCCGCACTGATCGACTCGATGTTCCGCTACGGCATGTCGGACGGCGTGGCGCTGGAGCAGGCACGCAGCCTGGTCTATACGGCCGAGGCGGACATCCCGCAATACGAGCGCGCCGTGAAGCAGACGCGGCTGTCGCTCGACATCCTGTTGGGCGAAACGCCGCAGGCGGCGGACAGCACGGGCTCGGGGCTGCGCCTGCTCGCAGACCGCCATCCCGCCGACATCCCCGTAGGGCTTCCGTCGGAACTGCTCAAGCGGCGCCCGGACATCATGGAGGCGCGTTACAATATGCTCCAGGCGGCCGCGAATGCCGGGGTCGCACGCGGGGCAAGATTCCCGTCCATCGCACTGACAGCCAAAGGAGGAATAGCCTCCAACTCGATCAAAGGTTTAACTGCGGCAAACCCTTGGGCGTGGGATGCGCTGGGCTCGCTCACGCAACCCCTGTTCGCCTTCGGCAAGCTGCGCCGCTCGGAGATGGCGGCCATGGAGCGTTATACGCAGGCGGCAAAGACTTACGAGCAAACCGTACTGACGGCATTCGCAGATGTCGAGAAGGCGCTGGTCGCCATCGCCACCTACCGCACCCAGACAGAGCGTTCCTGCGAACTGGTCGTTTCGAACGACCGCATTACCACCATGACGCAGGCGCTCTACCGCAGCGGGCTGTCGGACTACCTCGACGTGATTGACGCCGAGCGGAGCCTCTACCAGTCGCAGATGGAGCTGGTGAACATCGCGGCACAGCAGTACATCAACTACGTGAACCTCTGCAAGGCACTGGGCGGCGGGTGGTAAGGCCGCCCGAATATACCCACAAATGGGGATTGCATATCCGGCCGCAAAGTCGTATCTTTGGCGCCAAAACTAAAGAGCGACAATGCGTTTATCCGAACTTAAAACCGGCGAGTCGGCCACGATCCTCAAGGTGACGGGCCACGGAGGCTTCCGCCGGCGCATCATGGAGATGGGATTCGTTCGCGGGCAGCGGGTCGAAGTACTGCTCAACGCACCCCTGAAAGACCCGATCGAATATAAAATCATGGGCTACGACATCTCGCTGCGCCGTACCGAGGCCGACATGGTCGTCGTACTCTCCGACAGCGAAGTGAACGAATACCTTGCCGGAGGACATCACCACCACCGCCATCATCCCGGGCACCGCCACGGGCAATGCGGCTGCGGAACGCCGGAACAAGCCCCCGAATACCCCGCCGCCGGGACGCCGGGCGCGGACGACGACTGCGCCACGGCCGACGAGGTCATCTCGCGCCACAGCCGCACGATCGGCGTGGCGCTCGTGGGCAACCCCAACAGCGGCAAGACCTCGCTTTTCAACGCCATATCGGGCGGCCATGAACACGTGGGCAATTACAGCGGCGTGACCGTCGGCGCCAAGAGCGGGCACCGCTACTACCGCGGCTACCGCTTCGAGGTGACCGACCTGCCGGGCACCTACGCCCTTTCGGCCTATACCCCCGAGGAGCGTTACGTCCGCAGCCATATCGCCGAAAAGACGCCCGACGTCATCATCAACTCGGTCGTGGCGTCGAACCTCGAACGCAACCTTTACCTGACGACCGAGCTGATCGATATAAACCCGCGCATGGTGGTGGCTCTCAATATGTACGACGAGCTCGACTCACGCGGTTCGGAGCTCGATTACGACAACCTGGGACGGATGCTCGGCGTACCGATGGTACCCGTCGAGGCACGCAACGGCAAAGGCATCGAAGCGCTGTTGGACACCGTGATCGCCGTGTACGAGAACCAGGACGAGCGCGTACGCCACATCCACATAAACATGGGCCCCGTCATCGAAGAGGGGCTCCGGCGGCTCAAGGACGATATGAGCGACTACCGCGGCGAACTGCCCAAGGCCTTCCCGCCGCGCTACTACGCCATGAAGATGCTCGAAGGCGACAGGCAGGTCGAGGAACAGCTGCGCGGCAGCAGCCGCTACCCCGAGTGGGCGGAGATCCGCGACCGCGAGGCCAAACGCATCGCCGAAGCCCTGGGCGAGGATGTCGAGACGGCTTTCGCCAACCAGAAATACGGGTTCATTCAGGGGGCGCTCAAGGAGACCTACACCCCGGGGAAACGCGAAGAGGCCTCGGCCACGAAGCTGATCGACACCTTCGTGACGCACAAGCTGTGGGGCTTCCCGATCTTCTTTTTCCTGATGTGGCTGATGTTCTGGTGCACATTCAGCCTCGGCGCCTACCCGCAGGAGTGGATCGACACGCTCGTGGGATGGATCGGCAGCGGCGTGGACGCGCTGCTGCCCGCGGGGCCGCTGCGCGACCTCTTGGTCGACGGCATCATCGGCGGCGTGGGGGCGGTCATCGTCTTCCTGCCCAACATCATGATCCTCTACCTGTTCATCTCGTTCATGGAGGACTCGGGCTACCTGGCGCGCGCCGCGTTCATCATGGATCGCGTGATGCACCGCATCGGCCTGCACGGCAAATCGTTCATCCCGCTGATCATGGGCTTCGGCTGCAACGTCCCGGCCATCATGGCCTGCCGGACGATCGAGAGCCGAAGCAGCAGGCTGATAACCATACTCATAACCCCCTTCATGTCATGCAGTGCACGAATACCTATCTACCTCCTGCTCGCCGGGACGTTCTTCGCCGCCGACGCCAGCATGGTGATGATCGGGCTCTATGTGCTGGGAGTCGTGCTGGCCGTCGTCACGGCACGCCTGATGCGGCGCTTCATGTTCCCGGTGGACGAAACGCCCTTCGTCATGGAACTGCCGCCCTACCGCCTGCCGACATGGAAGACGACGCTCACCCACATGTGGGACAAATGCGCGCAATACCTGCGCAAGATGGGAGGCATGATCCTGATCGCTTCGATGGTCGTATGGTTCCTGAGCTATTACCCCCGCAGCGAAGAGGGCGGCACGGCGGTCCACTACGAGAACTCCTACCTCGGGCGTCTGGGGCAAAGCTGTGCGCCGATTTTCAGTCCGCTGGGGCTGAACTGGAAGGCGGGCGTGGCACTGCTGTCGGGTGTCCCGGCCAAGGAGATCGTCGTCAGCACGCTCGGCGTGCTCTATCCCGACGGCGGGAAGGCGGCAAGCGCCCCCGGTGCCGGCACGACGGAGATCGTCACGGGATCGGGCGAAAAGATCGAGATCGGGAACCTGCCGGAAGGCAGCATCGCCATTATCGGCGGGGCGGACGGACAGACGGCGATCCGCATTGCGGAAAACACTGACGCACAGGTCGGCACGGACACGCAGGCGGGCAAGGTCACGGAGCCGGCCGGCGAAGACGAGGAAACCGTGAACCTCTCCCGCAAGCTGCTGGCAAGCGGCGACTTCACGCAGGCATCGGCACTGGCTTTCCTGGTATTCATCCTCCTCTACTTCCCCTGCATTGCGACCATCGCCGCCATCGGCGCCGAGGCCGGGTGGAAATGGGCCACGGCAGCCGTGGTCTACAACACGGTGCTGGCGTGGGTCGTAGCATGGGCGGTCTACCGCCTTTTCATGTGGCTCTGACATGGGGTGGCAGGACTATACTGTCTGGGGCATCGGCATCGTGGTCGCAGCCGTCGTGGTGCGGCGGATGTGGTGCTTCTTCAGAGGCAGGCGCCGCGGGGGATGCGCGTCGTGCGCCAGTACGCAGTGCCCGTTGAAAAAGACACGCCGCACATAAAATCACAGGCGGGCGCAACAACTTCCGGCCGGAAATGCTATCTTTGCCCCGGAATCAAGCGCACACACACAATGCCCGGACTTTTTTACATCCTTCTTTTCTGGCTGATCGGCAATGCATTGAGCATCCTTACCGGAGGTTATGTTTCAGGTAACATCATCGGCATGATCCTGCTCTTCGCAGCCTTGTGCCTGCATTGGGTCAAAGCCGAAACGGTACGTCCCGCAGCCCGGTTCCTGCTGGGGGCCATGGCACTCTTCTTCGTCCCCTACGGCGTAGGGCTGATGGACTCCTACCGCGTGATCCTCGACAACCTGTGGGCGATCGTAATCTCGGGCATCGCCTCGACGATCATCGTCCTGCTGGTGACGGGGCAGACGTTCCAGAGCCTGAACCGCCGCTCGCGCCTGCGCCGCATCCGGCACCTTCGTGAAACCGCCGCAAACACCCCGGACAATGATTGACAAGGCATTCCTCTCCACCGACCTCTTCCTGCTGACGCTCACCGTGGGGCTTTACTGCCTCGGGACGGCGGTCTACCGCCGCATCCGGATGCCGCTGCTGCATCCCGTGCTGCTCACGTTCGTCGCCGTCATCGTATTCCTCCGTGCGGCGGACATCGGCTATGCCCGCTACCAGGAAGCCACGGGCATCCTCGACTTTGCCCTGGGCATGTCGGTGGTCGCACTCGGCTACCTGCTCTACGAACAGGTCGAACAACTGCGCGGAAGCCTGCTCCCGGTCGGCATCGCCACCCTTGCGGGTTGCGTGGCGGGCGTGCTGAGCGTCGTATATATCGCCATGGCGTTTGGCGCCGGGCGCGAGATACTCAACTCGATAGCCCCCAAGTCGGTTACCGTGCCCATCGCCGTGTCGGTTTCGGGGCCGCTGGGCGGCATCGTCCCCGTCACGTCGGTCGTGGTGTTCTGCGTGGGTATTTTCGGCAGTATCTTCGGCGAGTGGATCCTGCGCCGCTGCGGCGTGCGGGATGCCGAAGCAAGGGGGTTTGCGCTGGGAGCCGCGGCGCACGGCATCGGTACGGCGCGCGCCATCGAGATGGGGGCCGTCGAAGGAGCCCTGAGCGGACTGGCGATGGCCCTGATGGGACTGGCTACGGCGCTGCTGATGCCGCTCATGGAGCGGTATCTGTATTAGCGGTAAGCCCTGCGGCAGACGGACGGGCATATATCGGGCTCATAAAAGTCGCATCAAAGTTTTTTAAATTCTATAATAAATACTACTTTTGCAAAATTGCTGGCAATTCGTACAAAAGTAGGTTAATATGGAGTGGTTACACACCTTGTTCTTCGGCAGCGGCATCGCCCATGCCGTGCTGACCTTCGCATTGGTCATCACCATCGGCATTTTGCTCGGAAAAGTCAAAATCGGCGGCATCTCGCTCGGAATCACATGGATTCTGTTCGTAGGTATCGTCCTGAGTCATTTCGGAATGACGGTGGACGGCGAGGTCAGGCACTTCGTGCAGGAATTCGGGCTGATTCTGTTCGTCTTCTCGATCGGTCTGCAAGTCGGACCGGGATTTTTCGCGTCGTTCAAACACGGCGGCATGACGCTGGTCATGTGTGCCGTAGCGATCGTACTGCTGGGCGTGGCGACGGCCTATGTAGTTCATCTGGCGACGGGCACGCCGATTCCGACAATGGTCGGCATCCTTTCGGGTGCAGTGACCCACACCCCCGGACTGGGTGCCGCGCAGCAGGCATCCACCGAGGCGTCGGGAATCGAAGACCCCACGATCGCGCTGGGTTACGCCGTGGCTTATCCGCTCGGCGTCGTGGGCATCATATTCACGATGATCTTCATCCGCTACGCCCTGCGCGTGAAGTTCGAAAAGGAGGACGAGGGGCTGGCGGCGCTGAGCCGTGAACACAAGCTCGCCGACAAGGTTTCGGTCGAATTCACCAACAAGACGCTCGACGGCCGCACGGTGGCCTATGTCCGCGACCTGATCAACCGTCAGTTCGTCATATCGCGCATCCTGCGTCCCGACGGAACGATCTCGATGGCCGATGCGGAGAGCGTGATACATATCGGCGACCGGCTGTGGCTGATCTCGCAGGCCGAGGACATCGAGGCGATCGTGGCCTTCTTCGGCCGCCGCGTGGAGATGACCGACGAGCAGTGGGGCAACAATACGCCCAATGCCGAGCTGGTGTCGCGCCGCATCCTGATTACGAAATCGTCGCTCAACGGCAAGAAATTCTCCGACCTGCGCCTGCGCACGAAATACGGCATCACCATCACGCGCGTAAACCGCGCGGGCGTCGATCTGATCCCCTATCAGGGCTTGGAACTGCAGGTCGGCGACCGCGTGATGGTCGTGGGGCCCGCGAAAGCCGTGGCGCAGGTGGCCAACGTATTGGGCAACTCGCTCAAGAAGCTGAACCAGCCTAATTTGGTGACGATCTTCGTAGGTATCGCTTTAGGTGTGCTGCTGGGGTCGATTCCGCTGCTCAACGTACCCCAGCCCGTGAAGCTCGGACTGGCAGGAGGCCCGCTGATCGTGGCCATCCTGATCGGACGCTTCGGCACGCATTTCCACCTGGTCACCTACACTACGATGAGCGCCAACCTGATGCTGCGCGAAATCGGCATCGCGCTGTTCCTCGCGGCGGTGGGCATCGGCGCGGGCGACGGGTTCATCGACGCCATCGTCGACGGCGGTTACCGCTGGATCGGATACGGCGTCACCATCACCGTCCTGCCGCTGATAATCGTCGCGCTGGTGGCGCGGCTGTGGCTCAAAATGAACTATTACACGCTGATGGGACTTATCGCCGGATCGACGACCGATCCCCCGGCGCTGGCCTACGCCAATGCGACGGCGGGCAACGACATGCCGGCCGTGGGTTATTCGACGGTCTATCCCGTAGTGATGTTCCTGCGCGTGCTGACGGCGCAGATATTCATCCTCTTCGCGCTGTAAGCGGGGTGGTTCGTAAAAAATGTTACGAACTGTTACCCGTCCCGCATGTCGCTCAAAAGCAGTTTGGGGCGAGAAATGAAGCGGCGAAGCGAGTCGGATGGCAGATAAAATTCAACGATGGCTTTTAAATTTTAATCGGAATACCTATCTTTGCTGCTGGCAAAAATCCAAACACCCTTATACTATGGCAAAAGCAGTCAACATCGCCCGTTCCCATCGGTTGGACGGCATCGGAGAGTACTATTTTTCGCGCCGTCTGCGCGAGATCGCCG
>ENA-UOJR01001976-UOJR01001976.1-human-gut-metagenome-genome-assembly--contig:-C115P-NODE-1976-length-15567-cov-4.119456_pt1 | contig 15567 bp, 14 predicted proteins | sample MGYA00242354_ERZ723901 | MGnify/ENA metagenome assembly ERZ723901
ATACTATGGAAAGGACATCCACATCGTCGGTCTTTTTATCGATGAGGATGCTCCCGCTTTTCAGGAGCAGATCGGAAGCTTTGTTCGTGCGCGCGAAGAGCGAAATGAAAAAATGTGCGCCCGCCTCGCTGCAGACGGCATCGATATCAGCTATGAAAAGCTGCTGGAAGCCTTTCCGGACTGCGTCATTACAAGAGGGCATTACTCCAGATATCTGCTCGACCACGGCTATGTCAAAAGCCTGCCGGAAGCGTTCGACCGCTATCTCGGGGACCATACCAAATATTTTGTTCCCCGGGAAAAAATCACGCCCGCCCAGGCGGTTTCCCTAATTCTCGCCGTCAAGGGCATCCCGGTTCTCGCCCATCCGACGCTCTACCATATGGGAAAGGATAACCTTTCCTCCCTCGTCCGCCACTTAAAAGAAGCCGGACTGATCGCGCTGGAAGCGGTTTATTCGACCTATTCCGCCGGGGAGGAGCGTCAGATGCGCCAGTTGGCTGCCCGCTATGGGCTGTTGATTTCCGGCGGCTCCGATTTTCACGGAAAAAGCAAACCCGGACTGGAGCTTGGAACCGGCTATGGCAAGCTTTTTATCCCGGAAGATATTCTGATTGCCCTCAAGAAAAAAAGGAAGGAACTGTTCGATGTCTGAAAAAATACTGTTTACCGACTTAGACGGCACGCTGCTCAATTCCGCGAAAAAAGTTTCGCCCGGTATGCAGCTGCTGCTTTCCAAAATGGTGCTAGCAGGCAACCGTCTGGTACTCACCTCCGGCCGTGCCCTGCCAAGTGTTTTAAAGGTTGCGAAAAATGCCGGTCTGCTCTTTCCCGATACGGTTATCATCGCTGCGAACGGAAACGAGGTCTATGACTGCGACACCAAAACCTTTCTGATGCGTAAAAGTGTTCCAATCGAAATCGCCGAGGATATCATTTCGATGGCGCAGGAAGAAAGCCTGTACCTACATTCCTACAGCGATACCTGCGTTGTTGCTCCCAAAGACGGCGTCGAAGTAAAACACTACTGCTCCCGCACCGGAATGGAATATCAGGTCAGCGACGATCTTTTAAAGACGATCGGACACGCCCCCTGCAAGCTTCTGGCGATCGATATGGAAAACCACGGACGTCTGGAAGCGTTTCGCAGCAGAATTCAGGAAAAATACGGCGACAAGATCTCCGCAATTTTTTCCAATCCGATTTATCTTGAAATTTTCGATAAGACCGCCGGGAAGGGAAACGCTGTCCGTTTCGTCTGCGAGCATTTTCAGATTCCGCTTTCCAACAGTGTCGCTGCCGGAGACGCCGAAAACGATATTTCCATGCTGCAGGCTGCCGGAACTGCCGTTGCGATGGCAAACGCTACGCCCGAGGTCAAAGCCTGCGCCGATTTTATCACGCAGCAAGATAACGACCACGATGGACTCTCGGAAGCGATTTTACAGCTGTTTGAGATGTAAAAAGTATCATGAATAAAAAGCTCAGGGAACGTCACCTTTGTGACAAATTCCCTGAGCTTTTTAATTCGCTTTTATCCTTCTACGATCAGGTAGCGCCCATCTCCGACGTCGAAAACCTCTGCTTCGTCCAACACCTGATCCGGGTTCTCCACGTCGATTCCCGCTTCTTCAAAATACTCCATCACCGCAGCTTTGGAATCCACAACAACCGCCATGCAGTCCTCCAGGAAGGCTTCCGCCTCTTCCATTCCCTCTGCTACCGGCTCCGGAAACAGCCTGTCCTGCTGCTTCAAAAAACACTTCAGTACCGCCTCATCATACTCGTAACCCATAGAATCCTCCTTGTTTTTCCGAAGGAAAAATCCGAACCCTCTGGTGAGGAGAGGATTTCTCCTCCTTGTTTTTCTTTTTTGTTTTCATTCATTTCCACACTCATCTTCCAGTCCGTCCAGGAACACGGCAAGCGGGACGTCCAGCGCCCTGCAGATCCGCATGATCGTATAAATTCCCGGATTTTTTGTCGACCCGTCCGCGATGTGCGCGATCGTTGTCAGCGGCACACCGGATGCGGCTGAAAGCACATACAGCGACCAGCCTTTTCTCAGACAATACTCTGTCATCCGCCTGCCGAGCCGATTGGGCAGCTGCGCACACCACGATGGCGTGCGCCGTTTTTGTTTTGGGTTGTTTTCCGCCATGAAGCTCTCCTTTTCCAGCTGCCGTTTTATTTGTTCAGACAATAGCATGTTCGCAGAGCGTGCATTCTATTGCTTCAACGTCCCAGAATCGGAGTTTGCACCGGCAGCCTATACTTCTATATCCTGCCAAAGCGGTAAAACGTTACAGAAAAAATAAAATTTTTAAATTCCGAATATTAGCGGATTGCAGAGTAATCCGCTGATATCTTTCACAGCAATTCCAGCAGCTCGCCCGGGGCTGTAATCACCGCGTCCGCATGATGTGCCCGCAGCTCTTCCTCATCCCGAAATCCCCACAGCACGCCAACGGCGAAGTTGCCTGCGGCTCTGCCTGTTTCGATATCCACCCAGCTGTCGCCAACGTAAATCGTTTCCTCCGGCGAAACGTCGAGCCGTTCCATAATCGCATATACGCCGTCCGGCGCGGGCTTTTTGGGGACATTCGTTTTCTGTCCCTGCACAGCATCAAAAAAGCCTTTGCCGAACAGCGTTTCTACCACATCAACCGTGTTGGCATGCGGCTTATTGCTGAACACGGCGATCTTAATCTTCTTCTCCTTCAATGTATCTAAAAGCTCTGGAATGCCGGGATAGGGCTTGACCTCATACAGGCAGTCCTTTGCGAAATATTCCATGTATCGGTCATAAACCTCATCCAAAAGGCACGGAACCGCCGCAAAGCCATCATCGTCCCGGACGGGGGAGGGCTGCTCTTTTGCCCCTACATAACGCAGCGCCCGCGTAATCTGCATACGCGCGCCGTTTCCTACGAATTTTTTATAACATTCCTGCGGGATCGCCTGCAGTCCAAAATCCTCCAGCGCCCGGTTCGTGCAATAGGCGAGGGAAGTCAGCGTATTCGCAAGCGTTCCGTCCAGATCAAAAATAACTGCTTTTTTCATATGCATTTTCTCGGGTAACCTCTACTTCTTTGTTTCAAACTTGCTTCTACATCCATCCGTGGCTTTTCAACTCCTGGTACAGACGCCCAACCGGCAGTCCTACCACATTGTTATAGTCACCACGAATGCCTTTGACAAACCGCGCGCCCAGTCCCTGAATGCCATAAGCGCCCGCCTTGTCCATCGGCTCTTTACTGTCAATGTATTCGGAAATTTCCACTTCCGTCATCGGATAAAATTCCACCTGCGTGCACTCAAAAAATGTGACCGTCTCGCTTTGACTGTAAAGCGTTACGCCGGTATAGACTTCATGGCTGCGCCCCTGCAGAGCTGTCAGCATTTCTGCTGCCGCTTCTCTGCTATGCGGCTTTCCGAGGATCTTTCCCTCACAGCATACCACCGTGTCCGCGCCGATCACCAGCAGCTCCGGCTGCCGTTTTCCGTTAAGATTCGGCTCCTGTGTTTCCTCAGCGATTTGCTCCTGATCTGCGTCAGGATTCTGCCCCTGCCCGCCAGAAAGCTGCTCCCAGATATCCACCGCTTTCTGACGGGACAGCTCCTGCACCAGCGCACCTGCCTCCGTCGTTTTTGCATTTTCTTCTTTTGTGCTCGGCATAACGGTAAATTCCAGTCCGATCTGCGAAAGCAGCTCCCGGCGCCGCGGGGATGCGGATGCCAGTACCAGCCGAACGTTTTGCTCTTTTTGCATGACCTTACTCCATTTCCACATGGGTTTCCGGAATGAATACCCGTGTGTCCCGATATTCTTTTTTGACGCTCATCTCCTGTGCCTCTTTGCAGAACACCTCCTGTGCGCAGTAGGGTTCCTTGCCGCGGCCGTCCGCCTTTTCATAGCTGCCGAACGGCTTTAAGATATGAGCTAACATGTTGTCGCGCAGCTGTCCCTCCAGAATGTGCAAGAGCTTTTCTTTCAAAGCAGGTGCTTCGACCGGGAACAAAATCTCCACTCGGCGCTCCAGATTTCTCGGCATCCAGTCTGCACTGCTGCAGTAAAATTCCGGATTGCCATTATTTTCAAAGTAAAATACGCGCGCATGCTCCAGGAAGTTTCCGACGATCGAACGCACGGAAATATTTTCGCTCACTCCCGGAATTCCGACTTTTAAGCAGCAGATACCGCGCACGATCAGCTCAATCCTTACACCCGCGCGGCTCGCCTCATACAGCGCCACGATAATATCCCGATCGCACAGGGAGTTCATCTTTGCAATGATATGTCCCTCACGCCCAGCTTCCGCGTTTTTCTTTTCCCGCTCGATCAGATACAGGAAACGATCTTTTAACCACAACGGTGCAAGGCTCAAACGGTTCCAGGAACGCGGCTATGAATAACCGGACAACATGTTTAATACCGCCGTCGCATCCTCACCGATCGCTTCGCTTGCCGTCATCATGCCGATATCGGTGTAGAGCTTTGCAGTCGCATCGTTATAGTTTCCGGTTCCCAGATGTACATAACGGCGGATGCCATCCTCCTCTTTTCTGACAACCAGTGTAATCTTGCTGTGGGTCTTCAAGCCGACCAAACCATAGATAACATGACAGCCCGCTTTTTCCAGCTTTCTCGCCCAAACGATGTTGTTTTCCTCATCGAAACGCGCCTTTAATTCTACCAGAACGGAAACCTGCTTACCGTTCTCCGCAGCCTGCGCGAGCGCCGCGATGATCGGCGAATTTCCGCTGACACGATACAGTGTCTGTTTGATCGCAAGCACATCCGGGTCTTTGCTCGCCTGCCGGATAAAGTCCACGACCGGCACGAAGCTCTGGTACGGATGGTGCATCAGCACATCGCCTTTTTTGATTACATCGAAAATATTGTCGGTGCCGTCGAACTCCGGCACGGGCGCAGGCGTATATTTCGGCGCACGCAGCTCGTCAAAGCCCTCCAATCCGTATACCTTCATCAAAAAAGTCAGGTCAAGAGGTCCGTCGATTTCAAAAACGTCCTCCTTACGCACGGAAAGCTCGCGGCACAGAATCTTTAACAGCCGTCTGTCCGCAGCTGCCTCGATTTCCAGGCGGATTGCCTGTCCCCAGGTTCTCTTTTTAATCTGCTTTTCAATTTCCAGAAGCAGGTCTTCCGCCTCATCCTCATCGATTGCGAGATCGGCATTTCGTGTAATTCGAAACGGGTGTGCGCACAGAACGTTATAATTTAAAAACAGCTTGCTGATGTTGCGCTCAATGATCTCTTCCAGAAGCAGCACCGCAACCTCTGTGTCCCCCTCCTTCGCCGCCGGAATCCGCACAACTCTCGGCAAAACAGACGGAACCTGTACGGTTGCGAACTCGATTTCCGTATCCTTTTCTCCCTTTTTGGCAACCAGCGCGCCGATATTCAGCGTCTTGTTGCGGATCAGCGGGAACGGTCTGGAAGAATCCACCGCCATCGGTGTCAGAACCGGATACACATTTTCTTCGAAATATTCATCCACATACTGTGCCTGGCGCTCTGTCAGCTGCTCGTGATGCTCCACAAAATTTAACCCATTTGCCCGAAGCTGCGGCAGAAGCATCCGGTTGTAGGTGGAATACTGCAGCGCCGCAAACTTATGGGTTTCCTCCATCAGCGCGTCCAGCTGCTCTTTTGCAGACATTCCGGCGATGTCCTTTTTGGTATATTCGGCATGGATCATATCCACAAGGGAGCCGATCCGCACCATGAAAAATTCATCCAGATTGGAAGCGGTAATGCTCAAAAATTTCAGTCGTTCAAATAACAGAAGCTGTTTGTCGCGCGCTTCCGATAGCACTCTTTTATTAAATAAAAGCCAGCTCAGCTCCCGGTTTGTATACAATGCGGGATTCTGAAGTTCTTTCTTATCCATATTTTCTGACCCTTTCTTTTTATTCATGACAATAGAATGCTCGCAGAGCGTGCATTCTATTGTTCTTTACTGCGATAGTTCCCGCTGCAGTCAAAGCATGTGCAGGCACAGTTTTACAAAACCCGTTTCTGCCGGATCACCGGCTCGATGCTGTAAACCTCCCGGAAAAACTCTGCCCGAGAACCGAACAGACCTCTTTCCAATGTAATATCCTCGTTGGTAGTGATTGTCAAAATCAGCTTGTCGTCCTTGCGCACCGCCTTGATATCCCTGCATTTCTGCTTGTGGCTGCGGTCAAGCGCGTTCGCGATCTGCAAAATCGCAGTCAGCTTGACGATCGTTAAGTATTCCTCCCGGTCGATCCCCTCGCTGTTTTCCATGCTGTAGTCGAATTCCAGGTGATTATAGCGCACGATATTGGCGACGATTTCCCGCTCCCGGTGCGACAGCCCGATGATCTCCGTCGCCATGATGATCGCATAGGAGCACTCTCCGAGATTGACCATGCTGATATATTTGCCGCAGTCGTGCAGAAGCGTTGCGATCCGAAGCAACAGCCGTTCCCTTCTGCCCATGCCATGCACGCGCTTCATGCTATCAAAAATCGTCAGTGCGATCTGCTCCAGCGTCTCCGCACGGCGCTTGCTGCCCATATAACGCTTGCTGATGCCGCGCGCGCAGGTCACGATATCCTGTTCGAAATCATGCACCTGTGCCAGAAGTTTATATTCTTCCGCATATTCGTATACCATGCCGTCGCATAGCGACACGCCCGGCGCCCAAATCATCTTTGCATCCGTCATCAGCGCGACCTGACGGACAATTGCGGATGAAATTCGAAGCAAAGGCACATTTTCTTCCGGTGTATCAAAATAGCGCACGATTTCCATATCCGTATGATCGTGCAGATAATTCATATAAGATGCCATCGAATCCCGGTCCAGATATCCGCTTCCGGCTACTTTACCGAGCTTTCCCAAAATCAGCGCGGAAATATAGTCATCCACTACGATGATATTTTCGATCACGCGATCCTTTAAATACATCTTGCGGAAGACAGAAAGCTGTGCTTCCAGAAGTTCCTCCAGAAGCGGACCGTTCTCAGAGGGGCGCACATTTAAGCGGCTCATTTTTTCCTGCAGCCGCAAAACGCCGAGGCGCATGTTCTGCGTCGCGGAAAGCTTATCCTTATCAAACAGTGACATCTGAATGCTGCCGCCGCCGATATCCAGAACAAGGGTTCCTTTTTCGATGATTTTTTCGAAGCCGCCGCGGCTGGCGATCGATTTATAATCGAGGAAACGCTGTTCCGAGTTGCTCAGCACATCCAGCTTGACTCCGGTACGCTGCATGATCTGATCCAGAACGATCGCCGTATTTTTTGTTTCCCGGATGGCGCTCGTTGCACAGGCGCGGTAGTCATCCACCCGATAGCCTTCCATAATCGAAACAAAATTGCGCAGTACCGCGCACAGTTCGTCCATCACCTCATGGCTCAGCTTTCCGGTCGCAAAGGTACTGCCAAGATCCAGACGGTTCCGAATCCAGTCCACCTCCCGGATGCCGCTGTTTTTGGTGATCGTATAAATTTTCAGGGACTGCTCATAAGAGCCCACGTTGATTGCCGCAAACGTTTTCATATGCCAGAATGAACCTTTCTGCCGCTTTTACTGCCGTATACATCAGAATGCACGCTTACTGTCCTAACAGATAATCGATAAACTGCTGCGCCGTCCGTCCGGAAAGTCCGCCGTGGGACAGCTCCCACTGGTTCGCCTTTAACAAAAGCTCGTCTTCGCTCATCGCTACACCATAACGGTCTGCCAGCGTCTGAACGATCTGCTGGAACTGCTTTTTGTCCGGAGAGCCGAAATAAATGCTGACGCCGAAGCGCGACACGAGGGAAAGCTTCTCCTGCACGGTATCGTTGACATGCAGCTCTTCCTCCCTTTCCTGTTTGTCCTTAAAGGTCTCCCGGATCAGATGCCGTCTGTTGGAGGTTGCATAGATCAGGACGTTTTCCGGCTTCTTTTCCAGACCGCCCTCGATGACCGCCTTCAGATATTTATATTCGATCTCGAATTCTTCAAAACTTAAATCATCCATGTAAATGATGAATTTGTAGTTCCGGTTTTTGATCTGCGCGATTACATCGTTTAAATCCTGGAACTGGTGTTTGTACACCTCGATGATGCGCAGCCCGCTGCCGTAATATTCGTTGGCGATCGCCTTGATACAGGAGGACTTTCCGGTTCCCGCGTCGCCATAGAGCAGGCAGTTATTCGCCTTTTTGCCGTTGACAAACGCTTCGGTATTGTCCGTCAGCTTCTTTTTCTGGATCTCATAGCCAACCAGGTCGGACAGCTTCACATGCGCGATATTGGTGATCGGCACGATTTCAGCGCGCCCGTCTCTCTTTTCAATCCGGAATGCCTTATGCAGCCCGAACCGTCCCACGCCGTATTCCTGATAAAATTCTGTAAGAGTCTGCTTCATTTCTTCCGGCGTATGGTCCAGACAGAACCGCTGCGCAAGATCGCAGATCCGGTCTCGGATACGGGTATTGTATACCTTGCTCTCCTGCGGATTGCCCTCGTAGAAAAGCACGATAGAAAACTCCTCTGCTCCGAGCGCTTTTGCTACCGTTTGCAGATCATAATCATAAAATTCCTTGAAAATCCGGATATCGTGAAGCGCCGCCAGATTCACACTGCCTTCCACGCTGCCACGGATTTCCGCGCTGCAGCTATAGCTGTTTTCCTTATTTACCAGAAGATTTGCAAGATAGCAGTGCCAGAGATTTCCATAAAAGCCGTATCTGCCCGCCATGTCTAACAGCCGATGCATGCAGTCGTATAAGAGCCCCGCCTTATCCGACAGATTGTAAAAATCGTCCGCATAGTTTTCTGCCAGCCAGACCATGTCTGTCAGCAAATCCCCTTCTTCAAAATCCCGGTAAAGGATCAGCTGTTCTGTTTTCATCTTGTTGTATTCTCCCTTTCCGCTTATCCGGCTGTTTTCAACCGTTTAGTAATTTCCCAGAATCTTCATGTTCGAGGCCTCTTCCCGAAGTCCCCGCAGCGCGTTCTTCACGGCGCTGTCTTCCAGATTTCCCTCAAAATCCAGGAAGAACCGGTATTCCCACGTCCGTCCCTCGATCGGACGGCTCTCGATCTTTGTCAGATTTAAATGATTGTAAATAAAATGCGACAGCATATGGTACAGCGAGCCGCTCTCGTGCGGTACTTCAAAGCAGATGCTGATTTTCTTTGCATTCTTCTTAAAAATCTTCTGGTTCGTCACGATGATGAACCGGGTTGAATTGTTGGAAACGTTGTTGACCGGCTTCTGTAATACCTCCAGCCCGTAAACCTTCCCGGCATACTCACTGGCGATTGCTGCCTGGGTTTTTAAACGATCTTCTGCAACCTTCCGCGCTGCAAACGCATTATTCGGCATGGAAATCTGCTGCCAGGAATGCCCGCCTAAAAAGCGCGAGCTCTGCATCAGCGACTGCGGATGGGAATATACGGTCTGAATGTCGGAAATCTTCGTCCCCGGAACACCCAGCAGGCAATGCTCGATTTTTAAAATCTGCTCACCGACGATATAGTTTTCAAATTCTACCAGAAGATCGTAAATCTCGCTGACGATCCCTGCCGTCGAATTTTCAATTGGAAGAACCGCAAACTCCGCGCTTCCCTCTTCGATCGCGCTCATTGCGTCCCGGAAGCTGTCCACATGGATGCTGTCGATGCGTTCCCCGAAAAAGCGCATCATCGCAGCCTGGGAATATGCGCCCTCTGCGCCCTGAAATACAACTCTCGCCTTTTTGGTATCCAGATTTTCGACCGGGATAAAGGGCAGCCTGCTGGTGCGTCCATGGCTTTCCAGCATCTGGTACTGGAGCTTTCGGCTCATCGCCATGATCTGTTCAAACAGCTCCGTCACACCCTGACTGTTAAAATCATTATGGGTCAGGGAGCGTACCCGCGCCAGCTTTTCTTCCTCTCTGGTTTTGTCAAATACTTTTTTTCCATTTTAGATCTTATATTCTGACACCTGACTTCAGATTTCCATGCGCTGCTCATACAGCTGCACCAGCTGGCTGTCAATCCGGTCTATTTCATTCCTGAGCGTAGGCAAATCCATGAACGCTTCCTCCATCTGTATTTTTTACTCTTAATCTTAGCACAGTTTGCATGGAATTTGAAGTTTTGCACATACTATTTCCATGAAAAAATTGTGTAAAGATTTTTTAAAATGCGGCACCCTCGGCTGGTGCCTCGAAATCCTTGTATCTGGCGCAGAAGCACTGCGCCGTCAGGACAAAACGCTGACCTGCCATACTTCTTTATGGATGTTTCCGATCTACGGCTGCGCCTGTCTGATCGGCCCCGTCTACCGGATTTTAAAGCATTTGCCAAAAACCGTGCGCGGGCTGATCTATATGACCGGCATCTTTTCCGTCGAGTACGCCACCGGGCGTTTTCTGGATAAAAAAGGCCAATGCCCCTGGAGCTACCAGAAAAGCCCCTGGAACATCAGCCATGTGATTCGCCTCGACTTCGCGCCGGCGTGGTTTTTAATCGGACTACTGTTTGAAAAAGCGGTCGCTGCAAACGATTCGCGGACGTGACAGCACAGGGCGGTTCGATCCCCCAGCAGACACCGGCAGCTGTCGCAGTAAAAAAGAATCCTGCGAAGCAGGATTCTCCGCCTGCGGCGGGTCGCGTAAGCGACATTCTACCATTCCGCCGCAGTGCGATCCGCGCGGAGCTTTTTTGTGTCATAGGACGAAGTTTCCTATGACACAAAAAAGCTGCACCGAAGGCCGGATCGTTTGCATCCACAGCAGCCGCGGCTGCCAAAGCTGTCGTGGCTGCCATAGCTTTCCGTCTGTGCTCAGCCCTTCTTGCGCTCATACTTAAGGAAATGATAGGTCAGGTCGAAGTAATACTGCTCGTCACTGTCGGCTGTGATTTCCCAGTCCGGATCCTCGTCCAGATTCGGGAACCACGCATCCGCTTCATAGGCATGGTCAATTTTAGTCACATGCGCGGTATCACAGTATGGCAGCAGCTGCTCGTATACGCTGCTTCCGCCGATGACATAAACCTCCTTCGTGTCATATCCCTTGACCGCCTCCAGAAGCTCTTCGACGGAATGCACAACCTGCGCATCCTTCTGCTGATATGCCTCGTTGCGGGACAGGATAATATTATCCCGGTTTTTGAGCGGCTGTCCGCCCGGAAATGTATCCATCGTCTTTCTTCCGAGCACGACAACCTTTCCGGTCGTCTCCTGTCGGAACATCTTATGATCTGCCGGAATCCGCACCAGCAGCTCCCCTTTATTGCCAATCGCCCAATTTTTATCCACTGCTACAATCAGATTCATGCGTATTCTCCTTTTATCGTCAAATTGCGATCGGGATGTCCTTGATCTGCTCCCCGGTCACATAATCGTCTGCGCGCACGTCGTTTCTTGTGAACTGATAAAAATCCTTGATCTCCGGATTTAACCAGAATTTCGGTGCCGGATAGGGCGTCCGCGAAATCAGTTCTTTGATAATCGGCACATGGCGGTCATAGATATGGGCATCCGCAATGACATGCACCAGCTCGCCGACCTCCATATCGCACACCTGTGCCAGCATATGCAAAAGCACAGAATACTGCACCACATTCCAGTTATTCGCCGCCAAAACGTCCTGGGAACGCTGGTTTAAAACTGCATTTAAAGTCAGTTTATCGTGTCCTATCTTCTGCGTCACATTAAAAGTCATGCTGTAGGCACAGGGATACAGGTTCATTTCATGCAAATCCTGATGCACATAAATATTCGTCAGGATTCTTCTCGAAAACGGATTGTTTTTCAGATCGTAAATCACGCGGTCCACCTGATCAAACAGGCCCTCTTTATACAGATGCTTTACACCAAGCTGATAGCCGTAAGCCTTGCCGATACTGCCGTCTTCATCCGCCCATTCGTCCCAGATATGACTGTGTAAGTCATGGATATTATTGGATTTCTGCTGCCAGATCCACAAAATCTCGTCCGTCGCACTCTTTAAAGCGGTGCGGCGAAGCGTCAGGAGCGGAAATTCCTTCGATAAGTCGTAGCGGTTGACTACGCCGAACTTTTTGATCGTATAGGCGCTGGTTCCGTCCGGCCAGTGCGGGCGTACCTTTTCTCCCTCCGTGCTCGTTCCATTTTCCAGAATATCCCGGCACATATTGATAAAGATTTCATCTGCCATGCTCATATGCTTATCCTTGATTCCTCCTGATTTTAATTCCATTTATCGCAAAGCGAATTGATCTGGTCTGCAAATTTCGCCAGATCCTTATTTGCCATTCCTTTGCAGTGCCCAATCAACGCCATCAGGCGCTGTCCTGCAGCCACAAGACGGTTGTATGCGCTGCTCTGCCCGCCGGATGCTTCAGCGGTCTTCTTTTTCACAGCGACAGGCTCTGTAATCTTTTCAAACGTCTCCGTCGTCAGATTAAAGACCGTTCCGCTGTAGGGTGCAAACGCATCGATCCCGTGTTCATCCTTTAAACAGTCCGCAAACGACATCGTAACGAGATCCTCACCGTGCACAATAAACACTTTTTTCGGCTTTGTTTCAAAGCCCTCGATCCAGTCGATTAAACCGTTTTTGTCCGCATGCCCGGATATTCCGGGTAACACCCTGATCTGTGCGTGTACATCCACCGTCTCTCCGAACAGCCTCATTTCTTTCACTCCGTCTACCAGTGCCCGTCCCGGCGTGCCAATCGACTGATAGCCAACAAACAGAATCGTACATTCCGGTCTCCAGAGGTTGTGCTTTAAATGATGGCGCACGCGCCCGGCATCGCACATGCCGGAAGCGGAAATGATGACCTTCGGCGTTTCATCGAAATTGATCGCCTTGGATTCGTCGCTCGTGATCGCAAGGCGCAGCCCCGGAAACGTGATGGGATTGATGCCCTGTCTGACAAGCTCCATCGCCTCTTCGTCAAAGCAGGTCCGCTCGTTTTGTTTGAAAATGCCGGTTGCCTCCACCGCAAGCGGACTGTCCACATAGACCGGAAAATCCGCATGATTGGAAACCAGTCCATCCGCCTTGATTTTGCGGATAAAATACAGCATTTCCTGTGTGCGCCCAACCGCAAACGACGGAATGACCACATTTCCACCCTTATCCAGCGTCTCCTGGATGATCTGAGTCAGCTCTCTGACATAATCCGGGCGCGTACTGCCGTGCAGGCGGTCGCCATAGGTCGACTCCATCACGACATAATCTGCCGTTTTTGTATATTCCGGATCTTTTATCAGCGGCTGGTTTTTGTTGCCGATATCCCCTGAAAAAACAAGTTTTCTGCTGCAGCCCTCTTCTTTGAGCCATACCTCGATGCTGGCGGATCCAAGCAGATGCCCGACGTCTGTAAACCGGATCGTCACGTTATCGTTTATTTCCAATTCTTTCCCATACGGGCATGGTACGATACAGTTGATGGTGCCGATCGCATCCTCCATCGTATACAACGGCTCCTCCACTTCGATTCCGGCATGGCGTTTTGCCTTCCTGCTTTTCCACTCCGCCTCCTGCTGCTGAATGTGGGCGCAGTCCCGGAGCATAATGCTGCATAAGTCCGCGGTCGCTTCCGTTGTATAAATCTTGCCGCGGAAGCCGTGTGCGTACAAAAGCGGCAGCATGCCGGAATGATCGATATGGGCATGCGTTAAAAACACAAAATTGATCTGGGATTCCGGAACCGGCAACGGACAGTTTTCAAACCGGTTGACGCCCTGTTCCATTCCGTAATCGACCAGCATATAACTGTCTCCTGCCTGCAGGTAATGACAGCTTCCTGTCACTTCATGATTCGCACCGATAAACTGCAGCTTCATACACCATTGCCCCCTTTTTTTATTTCAATTCGTTCGCCATCCGGTAGAATTGGTCATATATGCCATGCTTTTCCAGAAGCTCTTCGTGATTGCCTTCTTCCACGATGCCGTCATGGGTCAACACCAAAATACGATCGGAATTTCGGATAGAAGAAAGCCTGTGTGCGATGGTCAGCGTCGTGCGCCCTTCAGACAGCCTGCCAAGGGATTTTGCTACCTCGTATTCGCTCTCGTTATCCAGCGCACTGGTCGCCTCATCCAAAATAATAATCGGCGGGTTCTTTAAAAAGACACGGGCGATGCTGATTCTCTGCTTCTGTCCGCCGGAAAGCTTTACGCCCCGCTCGCCCACGTAGGTGTCGTAGCCATCCTTCAGCTCTGTGATAAACTCATGCGCGCCCGCACGTTTTGCAGCTTCCATCACTTCTTCACGTGTCGCATCCGGTCTTCCGTAAACGATATTGTCATAGATCGTGCCCGAGAACAGATAAACATCCTGCTGCACGACACCGATATTATGGCGCAGGCTCTTTAACGTGAAATGTTTGATCGATTTTCCGTCAATTGTGATCTCGCCACCCGTCACATCATAAAAACGCGGAATCAGGTTGCACAGCGTTGTTTTTCCGCCGCCGGAAGGTCCTACCAGTGCTACCTTTTCTCCCGGATGAATTGTCAGGTTTAAGTTTTTGAACACCTGATTGTGATCATCCGGATATTCAAAGCTCACATTGTGGAATGCGATTTCGCCCTTCGGCTCTCCCATTTCCACAGCGTCTGCCTCATCGAAAATTTCGATGTCCGCATCCATGATCTGCAAAAACCGTTCAATTCCTGTCATGCCGCGCTGGAACTGTTCCGCAAACTCGATAATCCTGCGGATCGTCGCAATCAGCGTCGTCACATACAAAAGAAACGCCACCAGGTCGCCTGCCGCGACCCATCCCTTTATCATAAATATGCTGCCGAAAAGCAAAACAGACACATACATTGCGCCATCAAAAGCGTGGGTTGTCGCATTAAAGACCGCCATCAGATGATAGGAATCTCGTTTGATGTCAAAGAACTGTCTGTTGTCTGTCTCAAACTTGTTCGTCTCCATCTGTTCATTTGTAAATGCCTTTACAACCTTCTGCCCCAGCAGGCTGTCCTCAATGCGGGCGTTTAATTCACCAATCTGGTTTCTCTGTCTGCGGAATACATCGCGCATTTTAAAATTCAGATGCATGCACACTGCAACCATGATCGGAACAATCAGGAAAATAATCAGCGTCAGAAGCACATTGATCCGCATCAGGATGATAAATGCGATCACGAGCTTAACCCCGGCAATAAAAAATTCTTCCGGGCAGTGATGCGCAAATTCGGTCACATCAAACAGATCGTTCGTAATCCGTCCCATGATCTGTCCGACCTTGGTATTATTATAATAGGTATTCGACAGCTGATGCAGATGCTGATACGCGTCCCGGCGCATGTCTGTTTCGATTTTCGCGCCCATGATATGTCCGACGCCCGCCATATAATAAGTGGCAACGCAGTCCACTATGCGCAGCGCCAGATAAATCGCAACCACGCCCAGAATTGTCTGAACCGAAAGCTCTGCCAGATGATACAATCCCTGATTGGTAATGTAACGCATAATCATCGGCAACACCAGCTCGCACAGTGTCGTCAGCCCGGCGCAGAATAAATCCCGCACCAGTGTTTTCCAGTATGGTTTAAAATATGGCTGAAAGCGCCGGAATAG
>ENA-UOJR01001981-UOJR01001981.1-human-gut-metagenome-genome-assembly--contig:-C115P-NODE-1981-length-15558-cov-15.880797_pt1 | contig 15558 bp, 17 predicted proteins | sample MGYA00242354_ERZ723901 | MGnify/ENA metagenome assembly ERZ723901
CGGGAGAGCCCTCGGAGAGCCCACGGCACTTTGCAGCCAGTATGGATGAAAGTGTCATAGTGGGTTATTACACTTTGAAAAAGTGCCGTTCTCCAGCCTTCCGCTGTCTGCAAATCTCAAAGAAAGGAAAAATCCAATGGCAAGAAATGATGGAATAGACCGTACCGTAGCCAGAAATCAGGACTTGGAAACACCGGCTGATGTGGCGAAGGTACAGGAACACAATGAGCGTGAAAAGGACAGCTACAGCAATCAGGACATCGTGCCGGAACGCACTTCTCTGAACGTCCATTTCAAAGCACCCACGGACGATTATGTAAAAATGTTTGAGCAGATGGAACAAGACGGCGTGATCTCCACCAGAGGTCTGAAACCGGATGCCGTCAAATACGGTGAGTTGGTATTTGATGTGAATTCCGCTTATTTCTACAATCATGGCGGCTATGAATTTGCGAAACAGTTTTATGCCGATGCCTACAAAGCTGCTGCGGAGATCGTAGGTGGTGAGCAGTATATCCTCTCCGCTGTGATGCACGCCGATGAGCGCAACCGAGCAATGTCCGAAGCTTTGGGCGAAGATGTGTACCACTACCACCTTCATGTGGTTTATATCCCGGTGGTGGAAAAGCAGATCCTTTGGTCGAAGCGATGCAAGGATGAAGCCCTCCGGGGAACCGTTAAGGAGGTCATCACACAGGTCAGCCGCAGTAAGAAATGGGAGTCCAAGCCGGTGCTTGGCGAGGACGGAAATCCCATGCTCAACGCAAAAGGGAAAAAGATTTTGAAGTCATCCTACAGTGTGTTGCAGGATGACTTTTTCAATTTCATGCGAAACGCCGGTTATACCGATGTGGAGCGTGGAGAACGTGGAAGCACCGAGGAACATCTGACTGTGACCCAGTTCAAGGTGCAGGCAGAACAGCAGCGGCTGGAAGCTGTGACCGGGCAGGTGGCACAGGCAGAACAGAATTTGGAGGATGCCAAAGCTGCCACAGCAAAACAGAAAAAGAAACTGGAATCTTTGCAAAAGGAAACCAAGGCGGCAAAGACCATTGCGCTGACAGTGCAGGACATTGAAGTAATGGGCAAAAAAGCCACATTCGGAAACAATATCACGCTGACACCGGATGAATGCGACACACTCAAACGCTATGCGGTCAATGGCATTATCGCCAATGCTGACAACAAGCGTCTGAAAGAAAAACTGGCTTCCGCAGAAAAGACGGTTTCCATCTGGAAGCAGCGGTATGAAGCGGTAAACGAAAAATATATGGAACTCAAACAGAAAGCCCAACCCTTTCTGGATGCACTGGAAATCGCATCCGAAAAGGTTCGGGCTTTTATCAATTCTATCCTCATCAGAGGAAAGCAAACACAGGAACACGAACACCCTGCCCGGAAGCGTGGACAGGATATGGAACTTTGATGGAGGAATCGCCTATTGAAGAAATATTATGAGGAAGCGAAATATAATGCGGCATTTGACCGCTGTGTGGATGTTATGAGCCAGATGCTCCAGAAATATGGACATCAGGTTTTGGATAAATTGGAACAGGACGCACCGCAGGGAGTGGAGCATTCCGAGGAAAGTAATCAAGCGCAGCTTCTGACGGATAAGGCTGCATAAAATTTGCAATTTACACGTTGCGTATTCGCTATGGCTATGCTATAATGATTACGCAACGTGTATTTTTTGCTTTTGTGGAGAAAAGACGGATGGATTGTAAAAACAGAATTATAAAGTTGCGTGAAAGCACAGGACTGAATCGGAAAGATTTTTGCAAGCTCGTCCATATTCCTTACCGGACTATGACTGAATGGGAATTGGACAACCGCCATGCACCGGATTATGTGCTGTGGCTTTTGGAGTATTATATCCGCAACGAGGGACTTATGGTAAAAGGAAGGAATGAGGGAGGTGGAGATTCTGAAAAAGAAACAACTTAAATGCTATCTTTATACAAGAGTGTCCACCTCGATGCAGGTTGACGGATACAGCTTGGATGCCCAGCGTGACAAGCTGCGGAAGTATGCGGCATACGAGGATATGATCGTTGCCGGGGAGTATTCTGACGAGGGCTTTTCCGGAAAGAACATTCAAGGGCGGCAGGAGTTTCAACGGATGCTGAATGACATCCAGGACGGCAAAGATGATGTTTCTTATGTGTTGGTCTTTAAGCTGTCCCGATTTGGCAGAAATGCAGCGGACGTTCTGAATTCTTTGCAACTCATGCAGGATTTCGGTGTCAATCTGATCTGCGTGGAGGATGGCATTGACAGCTCCAAGGATGCAGGAAAGCTGATGATCTCTGTGCTGTCTGCGGTGGCAGAGATTGAGCGAGAAAATATCCGCACACAGACAATGGCAGGACGGGAGCAAAAGGCTCGTGAGGGCAAATGGAACGGCGGTTTCGCTCCCTATGGATACAAACTGGAAAATGGAAACCTTGTCATTGCAGAGGATGAAGTGGAAGTAATTCGTGTCATTTATGACCGCTACATTCACACTAATGAGGGTGTTGCAGGAGTTGCAAAATATCTGAACCGCAATGGTTATACTAAGAAACTAAGACAGAATAATACCATTCCGGGATTTTCAAGAGATTTTGTGAAAAATGTATTGTACAATCCTGTTTATATGGGAAAGATTGCTTACGGCAGACGAAGAACAGAAAAGAAACAGGGTACAAGAAACGAGATGCACGTGGTTGAGCAGTCGGAGTTCCCGGTTTATGAAGGACAACACGAAGCTATCATTTCCGAAGAGGATTGGTATCTGGCACAGGAAAAGCGCAAGATCAATTCCTTTAAGCGGGAAAAGGTCAACAATCCAGACCACGCACACATCCTGTCCGGTATCTTGAAATGCCCATGCTGCGGAAAGAGTATGTACGGCAATATCGCCAAGGCGCACAGCAAGGACAAGAAAACACGGTATTATTACTACTGCAAAAATACGGTAACACCTACCGGGCATGAGTGCAGTTTCCGTCTGAATATCGAGCAGACGGAAATCAACAAATTTGTGGCGAAGGTTATCTCCGCTATGGTCAACAATCCACGGTTTGTAGAAGCGATTCAGGCGAAAATCGGAACAGCAGTTGATACAGAAGATATGGAACGGCAGATTGCTGTCCTACAAGGGCGGCTAAAGCAAGCCTTTGGAACGAAAAGCCGCTTGGAGCGTCAGATGGATACCTTGGACATCAATGATGCCCACTATGACAGAAAGATTTTGGACTTGCAGCGCCGCTATGATGAGCAGTATGATACAATAGAGGATATCGAAGTTCAGATTGGCGAATTGCAAGGTCAAATCCGCAGCATTCAGCAGGAGAAAATCTCCGGTAACAATATCTATCGGCTCTTACTGGCATTTGATGAAGTCTACCATTCCGCAACAGAAGCGGAACAGAAAGAGTTTATGAAAGCCTTTATCGAGCGAATTGAGATGTTCCCGGAGAAAAGGAAAGACGGAAGCTGGATAAAGAAGATCGTATTCAATTTTCCTGTGCCTGTTGATGGTGAGGAAGTGAAAGAACTTCCCTTGGAAACTGAAACAACTGTCGAGACGGTGTGCCTTCTGTCAAGAAAAGCCCAATAAATCAAAGGATTTCGCCATTTTGGAAATAAAATAGATGTGTGTTTCTGTTTCCGTAGAGTGATGATATAACTGGAGGTTTACCCCAGGGGATAGGCTTTGGAGAACGGAAAGTATACATTTTGGCGAAAGGATACATTTGGGCAAAAGCGGTTTTGTTAAAGGAGCGTATGATGAAGGAAGTTAAACAGTTCGCAACCCAATTTCGAAGAGCGATTGATTTGGCTTTGGAAGCAGGGGAGTTTGATAACGACAGCATATATCGCAGATTTCCACGTGCTTGCTGCGGAGATACGAGTGATTTGTTGGCTCAGTATTTATTGGATAAAGGTATCAAAACAGATTATGTCTGTGGAACATATTGGGGTAAACCGGATGGAAACGGACAATCTCATGCGTGGCTGATGGTAGACAAACATATTGTAATAGATATCACAGGTGACCAATTTAGTGGCGAGTCTACATTTCTTAATTATGACAAATCAGTCTATGTAGGTGAAGGAGATGATTTCCATAGACTCTTTGAGGTTGAAGATAGAGATGTTCATGAGCATCGTGGGTTGAGTGATTTGGGTGGTTTTTGTGGACCGAGGCTGTGGGATTTATATAGGAAAATCCTAAAATACATTTAATCAACCGCTTTTTATGGGGATAAAACTATTACCCCACTTTGAAAATCTATTGCATACTTTCGCTGTGCAGTATAAAATCAAAGTTCAGGGGAATATTGAAACCGTTTGTCTGCTTTCAAGGAAACCTTGATTTTCTGCGGTTTGTAGAGTATTAAGGAAGAAAAATGGATGTGTGTTTTGTAGCTTTATGAATGAACCATTTGAATATCGTAGCAGTGGGGTATTTTGAAACTCTGCTGAATAATAGGCTTTTGCTAAAAGGTATCACTTTTGCGAAAATGTATGATACCTTCCAGCAGAAGCCTTTTTATATAAAGATAACTTGACTTATAAATCTTACTGATGTAATATTTACACAAGTGCAGCAGGAGTTCGAACGATATTTTTTTATTGCGAAATCTTACGCATGTAATAAAAAGGAGGAGGAATGTATAGTACGATATACCCATCAAAGAGAAATTTTTTTATTTCAAAATCTTACGAGTGTAATATTTTAAAGATATAGTGTACATTGAAAATAGAATATGACCATATCAGCAAAGCAAAATGAATGGAGGTCAATATGAAGAAAGGAAAAAGCAGAAACAAGCGAAAGAAAACAAGAAGCAGGCTCCTATGGATTGCGATTGCTGTTATAGGAATGGCTGCGGTAACTGTTGCAGTATGTGTAGCAGGAATGTTCACAAAGGGAAATGGTTGGAAAACACCAGAAGAGCTTTTGGTTGAATACATAAACCATATTCCAAAACAGGAATATGAACAGATGTATGCGATGCTCCATATTGAAGCATTCGGTGGAAGGAAGGCGGTATACCAGAGATACAGGGAACTTCGGTAAGTAATGTGGCTGAAATTAAACTTACTGAAAAAGGGTATTTTATCTACGCATATGAATATGTGATTGCACATGCAAGTTTGAGACAGTATTGGAGAATAGAACAGCTTCCAGAAGACTGCCAGGAACTGACGGAGAAATACATATCAGGACTAAGCTATGTGAATTACAATGTGCTTGTCACAAACTGGAACAGTAGCAATGTAGAGGATATTTTGATGCCTTGCATGTATGAAGATATCTATCGGATTTATACAGGCGAGAATCTGAAGACACAGGGATGGGAAATTCCGGCAGAGGAGTATGAAAAAATAATGACTACCTATTTCCCGGTGTCTGTGGAGCAGTTGAGAGAACATTGTAGATACAACGCAGACCACAACAGTTATGAATATGAAATGATTTATGCCAGTCCATATCCGCCTTTTGGAGAAGTGGTTGATTACAAAGAAAACACGGACGGAACGATTACTCTTATTGTAGACGGAGTATGGCCGGATTATAATTCTGACCTTGCATTCAGGAATGAGATTGTGGTTCAGCCATTTGAAGATGGAACTTTCAGATATCTTTCCAATTCTATAGAGCAAATAGAATTGGAACTGCCACCAATAGCAAGAAAGAAAGGATGATATTATGGCATTAAAAAGAAAAAGCATTCTACTGCTCATGGTATTTCTGATTGGGTGTTTCGTGTGTGCCTGTGGAAAAGAAGATAGTGTTGCGGGAGAATCTCTTGTGGAAGATACGGAAGAAGTATCTTCCACGGAGGAAACAAAAAATACTGAGGAAGAGGCTGCAGTACAATGGGAAAAGGGCTACGATCTTCCGGTAGATGAACAGGAAAGGGAAGAAGCTGAGACTGACTGTAAAAAGCTGATGGAACTTTATCTTGACATTTATGAAACAGCAGATAAAGGGATAGCATCTAATGTTGTTTTGGATGATCAAACGGTTCTTGAAATTCAGAAGAAGGTAAAGGACGCAGGATATCCAATTGCTACGATGGTAACGTATTCTAACATGGAGAATTATGAAAGTGTTGACAGTTTTCTGAAAGAATGTATGGAAGGGAAAAGAGGCTCTGTGGTGATTTATGAAATCCACAATGATGGTGGACTGGGCAGAATGAAATTCATTTTTGATGGAACGGATATGTATGTTGTGAGTACAAGAGGAATCTGGAATGCTGACAACAAGCCGGGAATTTCGTACATTTCTTATACGAGACTCAAAGAATGGAAATACACGGAAAAAGGATGGTTCTGCTATGAGCTGTGTGTGCCAGAGCCGCCAGAGGTTAGTGAAATTATGGATGGAAGCTGCCTGATCAGAATAAAACCTATGACAGAGGAACAGTGTGAAATGTCTGAACGTTGTGTTCGGGGGCTTGGATATCAGGGACAGAACCTTTTGTGTTCCAACTGGAATGTAGAAAATATGAGTGAGTTGGATTATAACGGAATGTTTGAATATCTGTATGGAATGAAATATGGAGAAAAGTTCAATTCTGAAGATTATCCAAATGGCATTCCTAAAGAAGAGTTCGAAAGTCTGATTATGGAGTATCTTCCCATAACAGCGGAGCAGATACGAGAGTACGCAGTATTTGATAAGGAAAACCAGACCTATCTTTGGGCGAGACTTGGGTGCTTCAATTATGCGCCTACCTTCTTTGGAACTTCTCTGCCGGAGGTTGTCGACATCAAAGAAAATCAAGATGGAACAGTCACATTAACAGTTGAGGCGGTCTGTGACATGGTCATTTGCGATGATGCAGTCATAACCCATGAACTTACGGTAAGGTTTGCAGAGGATGGCAGTTTTCAGTATTTGGGGAATGAAATCCTAAATGACGGAATTATGCATATACCAGATTACCAATACCGTATTAAAGAATGATTTGATAATACTGGTGTTTTATGGTATTTTTACAGATATGAAGAAAGGAGACTTACATGAAATATATTTATAAAATCACGGGAAAAGTAAGTTTAATACTATATATATTTATGTTGTATCAATTCTGGCATCTATGTCAATATGGTGGCTTGAGAAGGCATATACCGATGTTGGCGTTAGGTATAATAGGATTGGTTGGCACAGTGGTTCTCTGGCTGATTTCGAAAAGGCATAATCAAGAAGTTAATTCAGGAGATAATGGAAATAAGAAACTTTTCTATACGGAAATGATACTCCTTATAGCAGCAACTTTATTCTTTGGTGGACGTATCGTTTATTCTGCAGTTCCGTATCACGGGGCACTGTCTTGGAAACTTGATGAGTGGATGCGTAAAAAAGAAGTAGAACTGGAGCATAATAATCTTTTTGAGGATGGTGTAGAAGGGATTCTGATGGATTTGGATGAAGCATTGCAACTGCCGGAAGAACTCTATATTGCAAATAAATATCAGGTGTCATTTGATGAAAACGGAACGATTCAAAGGATTTATGCATTCATATATGGAAAAAATGAGGCTGGAGAGAAAAAAACGTATCTTATTGATTATGACGCAGACAGCAGTAATGATATGACTGTTTGGATAGATGGTAATGTGAATGGAGAATATAGTGACGATATGCGTTTGTCTCCAATGATTGAAATTTTGAACAATTCAGACTGGACGAGTCAGGTAGAGGCGTGGGCTGAAACATTTGAAGAGCAGCAGATTTATGAAATACTCTATATGGGGCGAAGATCTTTTAGTTCAGAGGAAGGCTTACAATATATTTCGGGAGATGCAGATGGTGATGGAACTGAAACAGGAACCGGCAATTTTACTCAGCTTAGAAGCGGTGGAGAAATCGTTGGGTTTGAGGTATCTTTGCATATTCCTGATTTAAATAGTGTCACACCTGTTCGATATATTATGGAGCCTGAGTACGTCAGTCAACAAGAATTGAAGCAGGAGAATACGATGCAGCAGGTGGAGGATGCTAAAGATACAGAAAGTTGGACTGTGGATCAAAGTGATGGAACTATGTATTTCTTTTTAGATGAAAATAATGGATGGCGTTTGGTGATAACGGATGCAGCTGCCGGAAGCAGATTTTATGTAATGGAAAAGACAATGGATGGTGGTTCTACTTGGGAAGGCATAAATGATGATCCGTTCAGTGGACAATTGGGAGTTGCAGAAGGTTTAATATTTTATGATGAGAACTTTGGGGTTGCAGGAATTACAGGCGCATCCCAGTCCTATTCCCGCTTATATGTCACTCGCGATGGCGGAAGGACCTTTGAAGAAATGAAACTTCCAATGGATCTTGTTTCAGAATTACCACAAATCGCTATCGATTGCGGATTTACGGTGGAGGATTTTGATTACCTGAATATGCCTGAAAAAGAGGACGACACATTGACGATAACGGTTACCACAGATGCAGCGGAGAAAGATGGGATTGTATTTCAGTCAACTGATTATGGAGCGACATGGGAATACAAAGGGCTTGTTCAGATAGCGAATTAAGAAAAATCGGGTAAAAGTCAGAGATTGACCTTTACCCGATTCTTTATTTCCAGATATTCATGTCTGACAAGATAGACATGGTTATTTCAGTTGCGTTGGCTCCGGTAGCATTGCTGTCTGCACCAATGTTGGTAGCAAAAAAGTATGTATTATCTACAGTTTCAATATAGCCGATAAACCATCCGTTCACATCCTGTCCATCCACACGGCCGGTTCCGGTCTTTCCGTAGAATGTTCCGGCATCGGAAGAGGAAAGGCAGATGGCATCTTTTACTGCATTGATATTTTCAGGGGAGAAGCCGAAGCTGTTATTTTGTAGCTTGGTTAGAAGTTCGACCTGCTCTATTGGGGAAATCTTCAAGGAAGATTCCATCCAATAAGTGGAGAGATCACCGCTTATATTTTCATTTCCATATCCAATTTCCTGAATATAGTTGGAAATGTCAGCGGCTCCAAGCTGTTCGTCCACAGATTCAAAATACCAATTCACAGAGGAATTCATTGCAGACTGTAAGGTCTGATCCGCATTCCATGCTTCAAATGGATAAGTCTCGCCATTCCATGCAATGAACGAATTTTCCGGTGTAATGATATCTCCTTCCAATCCGAACAGGGCATCATATATCTTGTAGGTGGAGTTTGGAGCAACTCGTAAGGTGGAATGCTCCATGTCGTGTATGCTCCATGCATCATTTTCTAAATCATATAAAACAAAGCTACCTTCGTATTCTCCGAAGTATGTGGAGAGGTCTACATAGGTAACATTCTCAGAAGAGGAATTCCATTGGTAGTGGCTTCCATCTGCTGCGTATGTAGAAATAAAAGGTGCGAATCCAAGTAGAAGGACAGCAGTCAACATGAATGCAGTTATACCTTTTATTCTCTTCATAAATGTCGGCTTCTCATAAGAGGCAATGTTAATAATTCTCCGTTTCATCTGCTCCATGTTTCCACCAAGGCCGGCAGCAAACGGAAAAGGAGTAAGTGAAACCTTCTCTGCAAAGTTAATCAGTGTATTGCCATAATCTTCGTAAGCATCCTCTTCAAGCATTTTCAAAACGGAAGTGTCACAGGCAACCTCTCTGTCATTACGCATTTCTTTCAATGCATACCAGACAAGAGGATTGAACCAATATACCACTCCGGCAAGGTTCATCAGATAACTGGCAATAGCATCTTTGTGCTTATAGTGCTGCAGTTCGTGTAACAGCATGTACCGCATATCGGATTCGTTGTAATCAGAGATTAGATGAATCGGCAGATAAATACACGGTTTCAAAAGTCCCACAATAATCGGGGATTTCAAAAATGCGGTACTGTAAACAGGGATATTTCTGTGAATTCCCATTTCCTCCAAACATCGATGGTATAGTCTGCGTACCTCCGGGTGCTGGAGGGGAAGTGCAGATTTCTCCAAAGTGCGTAGGCGGAGCGAGGATTTGATTACCAATATAATCATTGCAAAAATGCCTACAATCCATATCCCTAACAATATGTATCCGGCAATGGATGGTATCTCGCTATTTACAGAAAGTGCGAAGTCATTCATCCAGTCTGTATTTCCTGCTGGATTAATTCCCACAGCTTCTCCTATAGCGGTTGCGGTACCAGAAGCAGGAGAGCTTCTTAAGTTGCCAAGCCACGAGAAGATTTGTGGAAATCCGATGAGACGGAACGGTATAAAGGGAACTGTCAGCAACCCAAGAAGCAGGAACCACAGATTATACTGCATCCGGCTGGACAGGTTGTTTTTGAATATCCGCTTGGCTATCAAAAGAATTCCGATGATACCGCTGATAAATACATTGCATATTAAAAAGCGTATCATAAAATTAGCCACATTAATTTCCTCCTTTTTTTGACCTCTTGGAAAGAAGGGAACGGAGGGTGTCTATTTCTGTTTCATCCAGTCTGTCATTTTCTATATAGGCAGACAGCATGGCAGTGATATCCCCGTCATAGTATCGTTCCAGAAAAGAATTGCTTTCCTGGCCGATGTATTCGCTTTCTTTCACGACTGGGGTGTAAACAAACATGCGGCTCTGTTTTTCATAAGTCAGAGCACCTTTGGTCACAAGGCGTTTGATTAAAGTCTGTATCGTTTTCGGACTCCAGCTTGTGGTCTGTAATAATTTATCTGTTATTTCATTGGTACTGATCGGCGCATGTTTCCATACGATTTTCATAACTTCAAATTCAGCTTCAGAAATCTGTGGTAAATCGCTCATTTCAAATCCCTCCTTAAATCTTACAGTTGTAATAAAAACATTATAGACGCTATTTATGTGGTTGTCAATTTCAGAAAAAACAGATTGACTTGAAATCTTACCTATGTAATAATTGAAATATTACAAGAGTAAGATTTCAAAATGGCAACAAAAAGAAAAGAACCAGAATCACAACGGATTAGCTGGTTCCTTTACTCGTTTGAATTACCTCTTTTATGTATGAGTGCTAAGAGGTATTCAATTGCTGGAAGAATCTCGGCTGCCTCTTGCTCATCACATTCCTGTAGCATCAATAACAGTTTTTGTTTTTTCAACCCGTCCGTAGCAGTGTCAGGGTGGAAAATACGGTCTGCAGGAATGTGTAAATAAGCGATGATCTGGCACAATACTTCGAACTTGGGATTACCACAGTCGTTTTCAATATTTAGTATTGTACGCTCATCACAACCTATTTGTTCAGCTAATGCTGCTTGAGATAGATTCTATCCCGTGATTTATGGTGCATCCGATGAGGATGATTGGACGAGCGAAGCTACATGGTATAAAGACAATCCTTCCCTTGGAGAAACCATCGATATTGAAAAGGTTCGAAATGCCTATATCAGTGCAAGGGAAAATGCTGCAGAAGAGAATATCTTCCGGCAGCTTCGATTAAACCAATGGGTAAAACAGTCCACACGTTGGATGCAGATGGATAAATGGGATGCGTGTGCATTTCTCGTAAATGAGGAGGAACTTATCGGAAGAACCTGCTATGGCGGTTTAGACCTTTCAAGTACATCAGATATCACGGCATTTGTACTTGTGTTTCCACTGAGAAATGATGAAGAGTTTATGTATCAGAATAAGAACTGCATTTTTCTTCCAACATTTTGAAGTCACAGCATCTTGCAGCAAGGGAAGAATCGGGCTTGGCAATGCATTTCTGATATAATTTCATGGCTTTATTTTGCAGAGTGTCCTGAACATTGTCGATTAAAGCTTTTTCTTTCTGGAGAAGGTAGACATAGTCGGTTTTTTCTTTTTCGTTGCTGAAAGAACGGAAACTTTCTACCTGATTATATTTTAACTGAGTAAGGCAGTTATCAGGAACCGGAATCATATTATTGATATTCAATACCGCATAAAGATATCCGGTGGATTCATCCAGGAGTTTGTGGAAATCCAGACTGTTGGACATCTTCTGATGTTTCGGTTTTGCAGAGGAAATAGGGACATAGTAGTGGAAATCTCCGATAGTAAGAAGAATTCCCACATGGAGTTTCAAACGTTCCCCATACTCCACATATCCGACACGGGAATCAAACTGTGTCAGGTAATTTATGTATTTTTTATCGACAACGAACCAATCCATAGAGCCTCCTGAAAAGTAAAAAAGTGGGTGGATTACTCCACCCACTGCTGTTAACCGATTGTTTTAATTGGACAATCTAACCGCTTTTAAACGAGCATTTTAACTGGACGATCTAACCGCTGCACAGATATTTCTATCTGTGTTTTTATTATATGCAATTTACAGCAAAAAATCAATGCCTTTAATTGCTAAAATTTTATGAACTTTTTTCGATATCTATGGAATCAATTTTATCACAGACAGGAACAAAAAGAAAGAGAGGGATAGCAGATGGGGATAAAAAGTTTGCTTGGTTTCGGTCAGGCGAGGGATAAGCCTGTACGGAATTACAGTAATGGTGAGTATTCGTTCAATTTCGGACGAAGCACCAGCGGAAAGAGCGTCAATGAAATGACAGCCATGTAGACTACTGCAGTTTATGCATACACCACAGTTTGGTATCAGGGCACAGGTTCAGCATTTGAAAGCCTATGCTTCCACAGTGGATTTGAAGAATAAATGCGTTGATCCACGATTTAAGTATGTCACAAGAGGCTGTGCTGAATATGTGGAGTGGCTTGGACAGAAAGAAAATCCAGATGGAAGGGGATGGGCAGCAGGAGCCGGATATGGTGCAAAGATTATTACAATCTTAAATGCCATGATTGGAATTAAGAACGAGACAGCAGAAGCGGAAGAAGTCTGGTATCGTGTGCGTAAGACATGGGCGGATGCTGCCACACAGAAGGGTGCATTCCATAGTTTGGAAAATGCCAAGAGGTGTGCAGATGAAAATGAGGGATATTCCGTATTTGATGAATCCGGTAAAGTGATTTATTCCAATGCTACATTCACACCGTATCTTGTGAGAGTATCTATCGAAGATTTGAACATCCGCAAGGATCCGGGAACAGACTACGACAAAACAGGTAAGTACACCGGAAAAGGTGCTTTCACTATTGTGGAAGGCATGTAAAGGGATAAGGATTGATGATGCCGAATTGCAAGGCTTGAACATTACGGAACAGACAGTGATTGAGGAGGTGGTTAAAAATGGCAAGAAGTATTACAGTTATACCAGCAAAGCAGATTTCGACTGCGGAATCAGGAACAGCACAGTCAGTGCAGAAATTGAAGATGGCAGCGTACTGCCGAGTGTCAACCGACCAAGAAGAACAGTTATTAAGCTATGAGAATCAGATCAATTATTACACAAATTATATTAGCAAAATCCTCTTTATGAATATGCAGGGACTTATGCGGATGAAGGAATTTCGGGAACCAATACCAAAAAGAGGGATGAATTCAACCGCATGATTGCTGATTGCAGGGCGGGGAAAATAGACATGATTATTACCAAGTCCATTTCCCGATTTGCAAGAAATACGCTGGACTGCTTGAACTATGTGCGAGAATTGAAAGATTTAGGGATAGGGATTATTTTTGAAAAGGAAAATATCAATACCCTCGATGCAAAGGGCGAAGTGCTGCTGACCATTCTTTCCTCACTGGCACAGGATGAGAGCCGGTCCATTTCAAAGAACTGCACATGGGGAATTCGTAGAAGGTTTGAAACAGGAAAACACAAAATGAGTACAAAGCGTTTTCTTGGCTACGATACGGATGAAACGGGGAAGCTGGTAATCAACAGGACACAGGAGCCGATTGTAATTCGGTTGTATCAGGAATTCCTGGACGGAAAAACAACCGATTACATCAAGAGGATTTTTGAACGAGAAGGCGTGAAAAATTGGGATGGCGGTACGAAGTGGCAGTCCACAACCTTAATGAGTATGTTGGAAAATGAAAAATACAAGGGTGATGCATTGCTGCAGAAAAGCTATACGGTGGACTTCCTTACCAAGAAGCGGACGCAGAACAAAGGGGAAATCCAGATGTTTTATGTGGAGGATGACCATGATGCCATCATTTCAAAGCGGATATGGGAATGTGTACAGCTTGAAATAAACCGCAGGAAAAAGTATCTGGAGGAGCATGGGACAAACTCCTATTCCCACCGGCCGGAAAGCAATCCATTTGCATCCAAGATAATTTGCGGAGACTGCAATAAGGTTTTTGCACGGAAAGGCTGGCGGAGCAGCACGGGTGTTGAGCGTAAGGTATGGCAATGCAGTGAACGGTACAAGGTCAAAGGAGTCATGGAATGTGTCAACCGCCATGTGGAGGAAGAAACGCTGATAAAGGCTTATCTGATGGCTTGGAACGCATTGGTGGAGAACCGAGAGGATTTCATGGAGCAGTGGACAGAACAGCTGCAGAGCGAGAACCTATTGGAAGGTTATCGGGCAGAGAAGTTCATAGAATACACCGATGGAGCAGAACCTCTGACAGAGATGGATACGGACTTCATGCTGAAAACACTGGACCACATCAAGGTTTTTGAGGATGGAACATTGTTGGTGGTGTTCCTGGACGAAACGGAGATTGAATGTAAAAATGAAGAAGAGTAAGAAAAGATGCCGATTGGGAGTTGTGATTCCTGATCGGCTTTTTTTCTTGCTCTTTTTCGGATAGTAAAAAAACAGGTGATATGGTAAAATTAGAAATGAAGTAGAGACTGTAGTCCGATAAATGTAAAGGGGACAATTATAAGTGGAAATAGATATCAATAAATTGCGAGAAATGGAAGCTGCACATCATAATTTTAGATTGGCTAATGAAAAAATGGTATTTTACTATGATGAAACTGCTAACGTAAGAAAATTTTGTTTGACAGAAGATGGAATAAATGATAGTAATGCGGTCAAACGAGATTTTATATTGGGAGGAATTGCTTTTGATGGTTGCAGTTGCCCAGCAGATATTGATGAATTATATAAAAGGTTAAGATTGCAACCGACTGTAAAAGAATTGAAATATGATAAGTTAGTAAATGGTCATAAGGACTTTTGGAAAGGATTAAATCGAAATACTTTATCAGAATTTTTGGATTGGTTATATAATAGTGGACTATGATATTTATGAATGTCATAAAGAACTGTTAGAACTTTTGTATTAAATAAAAGTTCTCTAAGTGAGAATAAGAGTTGATGTTAAGGGGTAAAGGCTATCCCCCTAAGTGGGGTATAAACCTTTTCGCAAAAGGTAACGGTTTCGCTACTTAATATAAGAAGTAACTTTCACCGCATGTCGAAACGGTTGTTCTTTTGTCCCAACTGAAATAAAAGCCGGATGATTACATTAATGTCACGATTGAACTTGATGATATGGATATAACATCTGCAGAGACTAAGGCTACATATGATGAAACAAAGAAGTATGTGGCTGAACATAATGCCGGCATGAAGGTTTCCAATCTGTATATCTCACAGGTAAAGAGAAAATGCGGAATTGAGGTTGGAAAGAATTATAATTTACCTAAAAATGAAGATAGCAGGCAGCCACAGTGTCCAGAAGATAAAGAGAGTGCAATTGTGGAGGCATTGAAGCATTTTAAGA
>ENA-UOJR01001991-UOJR01001991.1-human-gut-metagenome-genome-assembly--contig:-C115P-NODE-1991-length-15487-cov-4.950428_pt1 | contig 15487 bp, 15 predicted proteins | sample MGYA00242354_ERZ723901 | MGnify/ENA metagenome assembly ERZ723901
ACTCAGAAACCGATGGAAAAAATAGGGAGGGATGCGTATGAATCAGACAGAGAACATGAAAGAGCCGCGTGACTGTTTTGCAGTGCTGCAGCTGTTCCCGGAGCCATACCGGCAGAAGGTCCGCATGGCACTGGAGAGCGCCGGAGGCAGGGGTGTGCCGGACAGGCAACCGCTCAGTATCGGCGGCGCGTCACACAGCCGCCAGCGCTACACCTGTGGCCTGCAGGAAATACGCTTCCGCATCGGACGTCCGGTTTTGTTTTACATAGACGGCGAGGAATGGTTCGCAACGGAGGACGGCAGTTTGCAAAAGACACTGCAGCCTACGCTGCAGTGGATCGCCAGCCGGAAGGAGATTTTGCAGATCATTCAGCACATCTGCCGGTATTCCATGTATGCGTATGAAGAGGAACTGGGAAAGGGGTTTATCAGCACGGCGTTTGGCTGCCGGGTCGGCGTCGCCGGGGAGGTCTTAATGGGAACGGACGGCAGCGTCAAAAATATCCGCTGCATTTCCAGTCTGAACATCCGCGTCGCCCATGAAGCGAAAGGAATCGCGGGCGCGGTGCTGCCCTATTTATATGAAGAAAAAAAGCTATGCAGTACGTTGTTGATTTCTCCTCCGGGCTGTGGAAAAACGACGCTTCTTCGGGATATCATCCGGATGGTTTCCGATGGAAACAGGCTGGCTGGTGGAATGACAGTCGGCGTTGTGGATGAGCGGTCGGAGCTTGCAGGCTGCTGTGATGGGATTGCAGTCAATGATCTTGGAATGCGGACAGATATTTTAGACGGGTGTCTAAAAGCTGCCGGAATGCTGATGCTGCTGCGTTCTATGGCGCCGGATGTTGTGGCGGTGGATGAGTTGGGAGACCGGGAGGATACCATTGCGCTGGAGCAGGTGCTCAAATGCGGGTGCAGCGTGCTCGCTACGGTTCACGGCGGTTCGTATGAAGAGCTGAGCCGGAAACGGTTTTTACAGCCGCTTTTGCAGGCTGGCGCGTTTCAACGGTATCTGGTGTTAAAACACTGCGACGGCACCTTTTTCGTCGAGCAGGTACGGGACGGAGACGGACAGCTGCTGGCGTCCGGTCTGGCATGCTGCGCCTGATCGGCATCTGCCTGACGCTTGCCGGGAGCTTCGGGAGCGGGCTCGCCTTTTGCCGGGAAAAAAGCAGACATGCCGGAACGCTTTTTTTGCTGGCGGAGCTGTTTTTGCGGATGGCGGAGGAAATTGGCTACAGCGCAGAGCGCCTGCCGGACGTATTTTCCCAAATGTCAGTCTGGCTGGCAAAGGACGCAGAAAACGATAGAAAAGAAGAAGCGTCAGCGCTTGCAGAGGCACTCCTTCACTGTGCAGACCGCCTGGAGCAGGAGCGCAGCGAGCCACTGGAAGTAGTGTGGAACGCAGAACTCGGTGCATGGGCAGCTCAGACGGTGCTCTCGAGGGAAGAAGCCAAAAAGCTGCTTTCCTTTGCAAAGGAGCAGGGCTTTCCAGACCGGGAACGACAAAGACAGTGGATGCTCAGGCTGTCCGGCGAATTCAAAAGCCGGGCGGAATCTGTTTTTGAAAAGGCAGCGTCAGAAAAAAGGATGGTGTTGTCTGTCAGCCTGGCAGCTGGAGCGCTTGTGGTTGTGCTTTTTTGGTAAAAACAGATCATCTGAAAGAAGGGGTGCAGGGATTAGATGGAAGTTGGACTGATCTTTAAAATAGCGGCGGTGGGGATTTTAGTGACAATTTTAAGCCAGGTGCTCAAGCACAGCGGCCGGGAAGAACACGCATTTTTGCTTTCCCTGGCGGCGCTGATTCTGGTGCTAAGCTGGATTGTACCCTATATTTTCGATCTGTTTTCGACGATTCAGACGTTATTTTCCTTATGAATTTCTGAAAGAAAGGGAGGGATGCAGATGGAGCTGGTGAAAGTGTGCGCGTTCGCTCTGATGGGAGTGCTTCTTGCACTGCAGTTTAAAGGTGGAAAACAGGAATATGGCATCTATCTGGGCGCGGCATTGGCGGTTGTGGTATTTTCCTGCACCCTTTCCTATATGGGACAGGCAAAAAAACAGCTGATGGGATTATGGCAGCAGCTTTCCGGTGGGCAAAGTTATCTGACACTTCTGTTTAAGGTGGTCGGAATTACGTGGATCAGCGAGCTGGTTTCCGGAATCTGTAAAGACAGCGGTTACAGTGCGGTTGCATCCCAGGTGGAGCTGTTTGGAAAAATCGCCATTCTGTTTGCCGGAATGCCGATTTTCCTTGCACTGGCGGAAACGATTGCAGGATTTGCAGGAGGGTAAGGGGTGGAACCTGGGAATACAGAGCATTATCTGGAACAGTTGAATCTCACAGAGCTGATGGAGCAGTTAAACCGGTGCTTTTCTTCTGCGTTTTTGGCAGATTTTAGTCTGGAGCAGCTTTTTTCAGATATTCTGTCCGGAAATGGAAAGGAGGCGCTGCAGCTTTTGGGGCGCCAGATCGCAGGCAGCGTTGGACAGGAGTTTTCCGGGATGCGGCAGATTTTATCGGTTTTATTGCTGCTCGGCATCCTGTCGGTGCTGGTCTCCTGCCTGATGGGAAGCTTTGAAAATCAGCAGGTGGCGCAGATCGCCCATGATATGTTTTTTTTGTTGGTGTTGACCGTACTGTTAAAGGTATTTTCGGCGGTGTACCGGATTACCGGCAGCACGCTGGAAACGCTGAAGCAGTTTTCGCACCTGACCCTGCCGGCGCTTTGTCTTTCGTTGGGACCTGCAGCGGGCAGTGTGACGGCGGCAGGGTATTATGAGCTTACGCTGGGGTTCATTTTTCTGATAGAAAGGTTCCTTTCCGGGTTCTGCCTGCTGTTGCTTCCGCTCTGGATGCTGCTGGTCGTGCTGTCCGGCGTATGGGAGGAGGGGCGACTGAGTGCGATGATGGAGCTGGTGGAAAAATCCTTGTCCTGGATTTTGAAGTTTTGCCTCGGAACGGTGACCGGTCTTGGCGTGCTGCAATCGATGGTGGCACCAGCGCTGGATGCCTGGAAGCGGACGGCTGCGCAAAAGGCGATTGCTGCAATTCCAGGTCTTGGTGATCTGGCAGAAGGAACGGCGCAGGTGCTTTTAGGTTCTGCGGTTCTGGTTAAAAACAGCCTCGGCATGTTCGTCGGAATTTTGCTCGCTGTCCTGCTCATCGTCCCGCTTTTGAAAATCGCGGCATACGGTGTGGTGCTAAAGCTCGCCGGGGCGTTTGTCGGACTTGTGGCGGATAAACGTCTGACCGCCTGTATGACAAAAACGGCGGATGTGGTGTTTTCTTCGCTGAAGCTGGCGGGCACCGGCGCAGCATGCTTCTGGATACTGGCTGCGATTGTGAGCTGCCTTGCAGGAAGGCTATAGAAAGGAAGAGCATGGAAAATCTGCTGCAGGTATTAAAAGAGGCAACCCTGTTTATTCTGACGACACAGTTGTTTCGTCATCTGCTTCCCGGCAAAAAATATCTTCCATATGAAAATGTGATTTTATCGATGGCAGTGCTTTCGATGCTGATTGTGCCGATCCTGTCCGTCGCAGACGCAGACCTTCCGGGAGAATTCGGGGAGAGGGTTGCTTTGCTGGAGACGGAAAATGAGATGTTTTCGCAGCATCTGGAGAAGCTGGAGGAACAGGAAACGGGATTGCTTCATAATAATATGGCGGATTCGATCGAGGTGCGTGTGCAAAAGGAGGCGGAGGCGGCAGGCGTCAGTGTAAAAGGAGTGCGGCTGCTGGAGGATGGGACGGTTTTTATCAGCGTTTCCGGGCAAAAGCACGCAGAAGGGGCAGGGCAGGACTCCGGCATATCGGTCGAGCCGGTCAGACCGGTCGAGAGCACCAAAGCCCGGCAGGAACAGTTTGTCCTGGCGGATGGGGAAGCTTTAAAAGGCACTGCGCGGGAGGATTTAAAGGAGCGGTTTGCCGCTGTGATTGGAATCGGTCAGACCCAGCTGGAGGTGGTAGAAGTTGAATAAGCTGTTTTCCTGGTGTCGGAAAAAGATGACAAAAGAAAATATGATCGTACTGGCGCTGTCAGGCGTTCTTTTGATGGTGGTCGCGATTCCGACCGGAAAAGAAAAAAATAAGACAGACGAAAGCAAGTCCGTTCAATTGGACACTCAGACGGTTACAATGGATTCAGAAAGCAACAGTGTACAACAGGAGGCGATGGAAGAAAAGCTCGCTCAGTTTTTATCCCGGATGGAGGGTGCAGGCAGGGTGGAGGTGCTGATCACCTACGCTTCCACAGAAGAACAGGTCATAGAAAAGGAGACGCCGTCTGTCACGAATTCGCAGACGAGTGAGAACGACGTAGGCGGAACGAGCCGGGTGATTTCCGAGTCCTCGCGTCAGGAAAACACGGTCTATCAGACCGGCAGGGACGGCAGTAAAACACCGTATGTGACCCATACGCTTTCCGCAAAGGTGGAGGGCGTGACGGTGCTTGCACAGGGTGGGGATTCCCCTGTTTTGAAGAAGAACATTACCGAAGTCATTGAGGCATTATTTGATATAGAGCCTCATAAAATAAAAGTAGCAAAGATGGCGGACACCCGGTAAGCCTGCTGTAATGCATACCGGAGGCGTGCCGGATCAAAACAAAGAGCAATGCGGAAGGGAGCAGGAATTGAAAAACATGTTCAAACGCAATCAGGTCATGATTACAGCGCTTGCTATTATGATAGCGGTGGCTGGGTATCTGAATTTTGCAGGGACAAAGGTTGGGGAAGAAGAGCTGGCGGACGTCGGGGCGTCTGCCGGGCAGGAATCGGACATGGAAGCATTGTTGGAGCTTTCGGATGAAGATGGAAAAGGGGACATCGCAAGCCTGGATTCGGATACGGAGGATGTGGCGGCGGAGAATTTCCTGAATGAAAATATGCAGACGATCAGCGATCAGGATGTTGCAGCACTGACGGATGACGCTGCAGATTCTGCGGAAGAAGCACTGGATGCCGAGGTGCAGGAGGGAGAGATTCCGGGCGAAGCGGTATATACTAACTCCGGCTCTGTCAGCAGCCTTTCCGGGGCGCGGCTTTTAAAAGAACAGACGCGTGCCAAAAATAAAGAGACGCTTTTAGAGATCATCAATAACGCCAACATCGCAGAGAATCAGAAGCAGGAAGCGGTTGATGAGATGATCGCGCTGACGGATCTGACAGAGCGGGAGACGGCGGCGGAAATTTTGCTGGAGACAAGGGGCTATGCGGACGCTGTCGTGACGATTACGGATGAATCGGCAGATGTTGTGGTCGGCATGTCCGTGCTGTCGGACGCGCAGTGTGCGCAGATCGAGGACATCGTGGCGCGCAAGACCGGAATCGCCGCGCAGAATATCGTCATCAATCCACTCTCCCGGTAGGAGAGGAGCAGAACGCGTTGTCCCAGGCAGAAAAAGCAGCGTTGTTACGGCTGTTTCGAATCCCCAAAAGAAATGCGTGCCAAACAGAAGAAAATATGATACACTGATTCTAATTGTGCAGATATGCGGCTGCCTGCATGGAAGAATGAAGGCAGCTGGTTTGGATTATGAAGACAGGAGGCATCCGGCAGACGGTCCGGATGTTTCCTGATAGAAAGACGAGGAGAAATACGTTGGGCAATCTGAAAGAAGAAATCAACAGAAGAAGAACATTTGCAATTATCTCTCACCCGGATGCCGGAAAGACTACTTTGACAGAGAAATTCCTGCTGTACGGCGGAGCGATCAACCTGGCGGGTTCCGTGAAAGGTAAGGCAACAGCCAGACACGCAGTTTCCGACTGGATGGAGATCGAAAAGCAGAGAGGTATTTCCGTAACCTCTTCCGTCCTGCAGTTTGAATACGATGGCTTTTGTATCAACATTCTGGATACGCCGGGACACCAGGACTTTTCAGAGGACACATACCGTACCCTGATGGCGGCGGATTCTGCAGTCATGGTTATCGACGCGAGCAAGGGCGTAGAGGCGCAGACCCGAAAGCTGTTCAAGGTCTGTGTTATGCGCAAGATCCCGATTTTTACCTTTATCAATAAGATGGACCGCGACGCGAACGATACGTTTGACCTGTTGGACGATATCGAAAAGGAGCTGGGCATCGCAACCTGTCCGATGAACTGGCCGATCGGTTCCGGTAAGAGCTTTAAGGGAGTCTACGACAGAGAAAAGCGCTGTGTGATCACCTATTCTGATACCGAAAAGGGAACCAAGGAAGGCGAAGCAACCGAGATTCCGCTTAGCGAGCTGGACAAGCTGACCGGCTTTGTCGGCGAGAACTTAAAGGAAAAGCTTCTGGAAGAAATCGAGCTTTTGGACGGTGCGAGTGCAGAATTTGATCTGGAGCAGGTACAGGCAGGCGAACTGACCCCTGTATTTTTCGGTTCTGCGCTGACCAACTTCGGCGTGGAGGACTTTTTACAGCACTTTTTACAGATGACGACGACGCCTCTGCCGCGCCGCGCGGACATTGGACAGATTGACCCTGTAGAGCATGACTTCAGCGCGTTCGTGTTCAAGATTCAGGCGAACATGAACAAAGCGCACCGTGACAGAATCGCATTTATGAGAATCTGTTCCGGCAAATTTGAGGCGGATATGGACGTCAAGCATGTTCAGAGCCAGAGAGTTATGAGACTTTCCCAGCCGCAGCAGATCATGGCAAACGACCGAAAAATCCTGTCGGAAGCCTATGCCGGAGATATCATCGGCGTATTCGATCCGGGCATTTTCTCCATCGGCGATACGCTCTGTATGCCGAAAGAGCAGTTCGCATATGAAGGGATTCCGACCTTCGCACCGGAGCATTTTGCAAGAGTACGCCAGGTCGATACCATGAAGCGGAAGCAGTTCGTCAAGGGCATTACGCAGATCGCGCAGGAGGGCGCAATCCAGATCTTCCAGGAGTTCAATACCGGTATGGAAGAGATCATCGTCGGTGTTGTCGGCGTCCTGCAGTTTGACGTTTTAAAATTCCGTCTGGAAAGCGAATATAATGTTGAAATTCGTCTTGAGCCGCTTCCTTATGAGCATATCCGCTGGATTGCAAATAAAGAAGAGGTCGATTTGACGAAGTTAGTCGGCACCTCCGATATGAAGAAGATCAAGGATATGAAGGGCAATCCGCTGCTCCTGTTTGTCAATTCCTGGAGCGTCGGCATGGTGCTTGACAGAAATAAGGGACTGGAACTTTCCGAATTCGGGAAAAACTAAACAGACCGGGAGATGCCTATGGAAAAAATCCTTGCAGGCGGAGCAAATACGGATGGAAAAGAAATCACTGCCTTTGAACAGAAAGCTTCTTTTAAAATTCGCGTTGTACGAAACGCCTACAGGTTCTGCAGTGTCATATTCACAGCTCTGCTGCTGTGCCTTGCAGGCTGCGACAACGAATGGGATGCGTCCAAAGACTTGACGATTGGACAAGACTGGATTGAGGAAGCAGAAACGGATACGGCAGATCGACTGGAATCAGACCTGTTCCGGGAAGACGAAGGCAGCGAACCGCAGTCCGGCTGGACGAACACTGCCGACGGCGCTCCGTTTGGCGAAAAGGACCTGTCGGCACAGTTCGATACAGCCTTTTCCTACGGGTATTCGCAGCTGTCCGGAGACGAAGAACAGCTGTACCGGGAGATTTTAAACAGTCTTATAAGCTATCAGGAAGAAACGGAGCTTTCTGTAAAGGATCCGGAAATGGTAGAGCGCGTGTTCCGGTATGTGATGGCGGATCACCCGGAAATTTTTTATGCGGACGGCTATGAGGTGACGACTTATCGGCTTGGAACAGAAATTCGCAGGATCACGTTTACCGGAACCTGGACGCTGGAATCAGACGAAGTTCTTTCGCGCCGGGCACAGCTGGAAGCGGCTGCAGCGCTCTGGCTGGAAGGGCTGCCGGACGGGACGGACGATTTTGAAAAGGCGAAATATATTTATGATGCGTTGATTTTGCGTACGGAATACGAACAGGGCAGTGCAGACAGCCAGACGATCTGCTCCGTTTTGTTAAACCAGCGTTCCGTCTGCCAGGGCTATGCCAAGACGTTCCAGTATCTGTGTCAGCTTGCAGGGATACCTGCGATGCTCGTTACCGGAAATGTGAACGGGGAAGGACATGCCTGGAATATCGTTTTCCTCGACGGGGACTGGTATTACATCGATCCGACCTGGGGAGACGCTTCCTATCAGAGAGAAGAAGGGGAAGAAACGCCAGCGCTGACGGAAACGGTCAACTACGATTATTTTTGCGTGACGACACAGGAGATCGAACGGACGCATTCGATGGATGACAACCAGCTGCTTCCGGTCTGCAATGCGGTGCAGGATCAGTATTACCGCCATGAGGGACTGTATCTGCAGAGTGCGGACAAAGAAAAAATCGACGAAATCTTTGCACGCGCAGCGCAAAAGGGCGCGCCGATGGTTTGTTTTCAGTGTGCGGACGATACCGTTTATCAGGAAGTGTACCGGCTGTTAATTGAGGAACAGGGGATCTTCGCATATCTGCCGGAGTCGGAAACAACGGCAGCGTACCTTGATTCCGACAGAGAAAGGACGTTTTATTTCTGGTTTACAGAGGTCTCGTGACGGATACCGGACAGATTTCGTGCCTGTACAGGAAACGAAGTCTAGCCAAACCAGAAGGATTTTGTTATAATGAGATGTGAGAGTAAAGGAGGCGCCATTATGGGAAAAGAAACCGTTAAAAATACCTATGTACTGCAGGAGGATGAAAACATCGGCACTGTTCAGATTGCTGATGAAGTTGTTGCAATTATCGCATCTTTGGCCGCTACGGAAGTAGAAGGTGTTTCTTCCATGGCAGGCAATATTACCAACGAGCTGATGAGCAAGGTTGGCGTAAAAGGTCTGACAAAGGGCGTAAAGGTAGAGGTATTCAACCATCAGGTAAGAGCTGAGCTGGCTGTACTGATGGAGTATGGATACAACATTCCGGCTACCAGCCAGAAGGTACAGGAACGTGTTAAGAATGCAATTGAAAATATGACTGGTCTGACTGTAACGGATGTTAATATCCGTATTGCAGGCGTGAATATGAGTGCCGGAAAACACTGATACAGAAAGCCGGATGGGAGAACAGATGAACAGAAGAGAGCTGAGAGAACAGATTTTTATGCTGCTGTTTCGGGTAGAGTTTAATCAGAAGGACGATATGCCGGAGCAGTGTACCCTTTTCCTGGAAGATGGAGATACCGAAATTTCCGAAAAGGATGCTGCCTATATCCGTTCCAAATATGAAAAAATTGCAGAGAAACTGCCGGAGATTGATAAGCTGATCAATGAAACAGCGATAGGCTGGGATACCCAGCGTATGGGAAAGGTGGAACTGACGATCATCCGCCTTGCGGTTTATGAGATTCGGTTTGACGAGACGGTTCCGACCGGCGTCGCAATCAACGAAGCAGTAGAGCTTGCAAAGAAATTCGGACAGGAAGGTTCCTCCGGATTTGTAAACGGTATTCTGGCGAAATTCGCATGAAAAATGTCTATACAGTAGCCCAGGTAAACGGATATATCAAAAATATGTTTACCCAGGATTTTTTACTCCAGTCCATTCTGGTCAAAGGCGAAGTGAGCAATTGTAAATACCATTCTTCAGGGCATATTTATTTTACCCTGAAGGATGGAAAGGGCGCAATTGCCTGTGTTATGTTTGCCGGCAACCGGAGCGGACTGAAATTTCATATGCAGGAAGGACAGCAGGTTGTCGTCGGAGGGACGATCGACGTGTTTGAACGGGACGGCAGATATCAGCTGTACGCAAAGTCGATTACGCTCGACGGGGCAGGACAGCTGTATGAGCGTTTTGAACAGCTCAAGCGGGAGCTGGCGGAGCAGGGGCTGTTTGCACCGGAATATAAACAGCCGATTCCTCGTTTTATCCGGACGCTCGGTGTTGTGACTGCACCGACTGGAGCTGCAGTGCGCGATATTATCAATATTGCGACGCGACGCAATCCATATGTGCAGATTATCCTGTATCCTGCGATCGTGCAGGGAGAGCAGGCGCCTGCGAGCATTGTCAACGGAATACGGGCACTGGAACGCTGCAAGGTTGATGTGATGATTGTCGGGCGTGGCGGCGGTTCCATTGAAGACCTCTGGGCATTTAATGAAGAGATTGTCGCACAGGCGATTTTTGACTGCAGCGTTCCGATTATTTCCGCAGTCGGTCATGAAACGGATACGACAATCGCCGATTTTGTTGCAGATCTGCGTGCGCCGACGCCGTCTGCAGGTGCAGAGCTTGCAGTTTACGATTATTCGCTGATGCATACGCAGCTGGATGAGCTTGCACTGCGCTATACCAGACGGATGAAACAGCAGATCGCATCTGCGAGGATGCGCCTGTCGAACGACCAGATCCGCCTTTCTCATTTAAGCCCGGCAGGACAGATCCGGGAGAAGCGAAGCTATCTGGTTTCCCTGGAAGAAAAGCTGGAACGGCAGATGCAGGAAAAGCTTCGGGAACGCAGGTATCCTTATATGCGGAGAAATTAAAAGGCCTGTCGCCACTGGAAAAGCTCAGTCAGGGATTTTCCCATGTGGCGGACGCAGAAGGGCGGACGGTAACCGACGTCAATCGGATACAGGTCGGAGAGCTGGTGACGATCCATGTCAAAAACGGACGGATTGTTGCACAGGTGAAGGAGAAAGAAGAATGGAAACAGCCGAAAAAGAGCTGACGCTGGAAGAAGCATTCTTACGTCTGGAAGAGGTGACAAGGGCGCTGGAGGATGAAAATATCTCTCTGGAGGAGTCCTTTACCGTATACCAGAAGGGAATGGAGCTTTTGAAATACTGTAATGAAAGCATTGATAAAGTGGAGAAAAAGGTTCTCGTCTTAAACGGGGAGGGAAAACTGGATGAATTTTAAAGAAACGCTTGCGGAGAAAACAGTTCATGCAGAAGACGTTTTAACAAAATATCTGCCGGAAGAAAAAGGATATCAGAAAAAAGTCATCGAGTCGATGAATTACAGTGTCCTGGCGGGTGGAAAACGTCTGCGCCCGATTCTGATGGAAGAGAGCTTCCGGCTGTTTGGTGGGAACTCTGCAATTGTGGAGCCTTTTATGGCGGCGTTGGAAATGATTCACAACTATTCCCTGGTACACGACGACCTGCCTGCGATGGATAATGACGAATACCGCCGGGGACGCAAGACAACCTGGAATGTATATGGCGAGGGCATGGCGGTGCTGGCCGGGGATGCGCTGTTAAATAAAGCGTTCGAGACGGCAGCAGAAGCGTTTTCCATGATCGGGGAAGCAGCAGACATCGCAGCCCGGTACGCTGCTGTCGCAAAGGCACTGCAGATTCTCGCCAACAAAGCGGGCATTTATGGCATGATCGGCGGACAGTGCGCGGACATCTGTGCAGAAGAGCTGCCGTCAGATCAGGTGACGAAAGAGCTGCTCTGGTACATCCACAAAAATAAAACGGCAGCGCTGATTGAAGCGGCGCTGATGATCGGAGCCGTTCTGGCAGGAGCACCGGACGGGGCGGTAAAGAAGCTGGAGCAGGCGGCGGAAAATATCGGCATCGCATTCCAGATTCAGGACGATATTTTAGATGTGACCAGTTCTCTGGAGGTGCTTGGTAAACCGGTTGGAAGCGATGAAAAGAATCATAAGGTAACCTATGTGCGGTTAAACGGACTGGAACAGTCGAAAAAAGATGTGGAAGCGCTGTCGGAAGAAGCACTGAAGATTCTTTCTTCCTTTGACCGGCGAAATGAATTTCTGGAAGATCTGGTTCGTGCACTGATTACAAGAGAAAAATAAAGAGGGGGCTGCTTATGCTTCTGGAACAGATACAGCAGACAAATGATATCAAAAAAATAAATCCAAAGGATTATCCGCTTCTTGCAGAGGAAATCCGTCAGTTCCTGATTGAGAAGATCAGTGTAACTGGCGGGCATCTCGGCTCGAATCTGGGAGCTGTCGAGCTGACGATGGCGATGCATATCGCGCTGAATCTGCCGGAAGATAAGATCGTATGGGACGTCGGGCATCAGTCCTACACCCATAAGCTGCTGACCGGCAGACGTGAGGGCTTCGACCATTTGCGCAAATACGGCGGAATGAGCGGATTCCCGAAACGCTAAGCGAGCGACTGCGACAGCTTTGATACGGGACATTCCTCCACTTCGATTTCTGCCGGACTGGGACTTGTGCGCGCAAGAGATATTCAGGGCAAAACCAATACCGTTGTTTCCGTGATCGGAGACGGTGCGCTGACAGGCGGAATGGCATACGAAGCGCTGAACAATGCGGCGAGGATGGAGACGAACTTTATCATTATTTTAAATGATAACAACATGTCTATTTCCGAAAATGTGGGCGGTGTTTCCAAATATCTGAACAATATCCGTACTTCGAACGCCTATTTGGACATCAAGGACAACATTTACGACGCACTGCGCAACACGCGTTACGGAGACGGCGTTGTGACCGGTGTGCGCCGCGCCAAAAACAGCTTAAAACAGCTGGTGATTCCGGGTATGTGGTTTGAGGATATGGGGATCACCTATTTAGGGCCTGTGGATGGACACGATGTCAACGGACTGGTTCGGGTCATCCGCGAGGCGAAGCGGCGCAAAAACTGCGTCCTGATCCATGTCCTGACCCAGAAGGGCAAGGGCTATGCTCCGGCAGAGAAGCATCCGGCGAGATTCCATGGGGCAGAGCCCTTCGATGTGGCAACCGGTGTTCCGGTAAAGAAAAAAACAAAAGCCAACTATACAGATATTTTTTCTACCGTCATGGTAAAGCTTGCGGCGCGCCATCCCGATGTGGTGGCGATTACGGCGGCGATGCCGGACGGAACCGGATTAAAGCGTTTCCGTAAGGCATACCCCGAACGGTTTTTTGACGTTGGCATTGCGGAAGAGCATGCAGTGACCTTTGCAGCAGGCCTGGCGGTTGGCGGACTGCATCCGGTTGTGGCGATTTATTCTTCGTTTTTGCAGCGTGCCTACGACCAGATTTTACACGATGTCTGTCTGCAGAATGTTCCGGTAATCTTTGCGATTGACCGGGCGGGGCTGGTCGGAAGCGACGGTGAGACCCATCAGGGCATTTTTGATCTGTCGTTTTTATCGTCCATCCCGAATATGCACATCATGGCGCCCAAAAACAAATGGGAACTTTCCGATATGATGAAGTTTGCCTATGATTTCAAAGGACCGATCGCAATCCGGTATCCCCGCGGCGAGGCGTATGACGGGCTGGCGGACAAGCGTGCGGACGTCGAAATGGGCAAGAGTGAGATGCTGTTTGAAGAAGAAAAGATTGCCCTGTTTGCAGTCGGCAGCATGGTAAAGACTGCGGTAGAGGTGCGGGAAGCATTGAAAGAAAAAGGCATTTCCTGTACAGTTGTCAACGCAAGATTTGTCAAGCCCATCGATGAGAATATGGTTCGATACCTTGCAAAGAACCACGACCTGATCGTGCCGATGGAAGAAAACGTGGCAAGCGGCGGTCTGTCCGAAAAGGTAATTACGCTCGTGGAGCAGGAAAAGCTGCCGATCGAGGTACTGCCGATTACGATTCCGGACGAATATGTAGAGCACGGCAATGTAGATATTTTGAAACAGGAGATCGGAATCAGTACATCCGCTGTCCTGGAAAAGATAGAAAAGGAACTGGAAGCAAAATGAAGGAACGCTTGGATGTCCTGTTAGTGAAGCAGGGACTTGCAGAATCAAGAGAAAAAGCCAAGGCTGTGATTATGGCGGGAGAGGTCTTTGTCCAGGGACAGAGAGAGGACAAGGCGGGAGCCATGTTCGATGAATCGAAGGTGACGATCACGGTAAAGGGAAGCTCGCTGCGTTATGTGAGCCGCGGCGGTCTGAAGCTGGAAAAGGCGATGGCGTGCTTCCCGATCACACTGGAGGGTGATATCTGTATGGATATCGGTTCTTCGACCGGGGGCTTTACGGACTGCATGCTGCAGAACGGGGCGAAAAAGGTTTATTCCGTCGATGTCGGACACGGTCAGCTCGCGTGGAAGCTGCGGCAGGACGAGCGCGTTGTCTGCATGGAAAAGACGAATTTCCGCTATCTGACGAGGGATCAGATTGCGGATGACCTCGATTTTGCATCGGTGGATGTTTCCTTTATTTCCCTGACGAAAATCCTGCTTCCGGCATGGAGACTTTTAAAATGCGGCGGACAGATGGTTTGTCTGATCAAACCACAGTTCGAGGCAGGTCGGGAAAAGGTCGGGAAAAAGGGCGTTGTCCGCGATCCGGCAGTGCATCGCGAGGTCATTGCAAAGGTTATGGATTTTGCGGCGCTTTTACATTTTTCCGTGTTGGGGTTGACCTGGTCGCCGATCAAGGGACCTGAGGGAAATATTGAATATCTGATTTTTATACAGAAAGAAGAGCAGCCGGAAGCCTATGAAAGCGAACAGGCGGCAGAGGCTGCACTGGAAGAGACACAGGCTGCTAAAGGCGGTATTTCCGAAACAGAAGAAAATCGCCAGCTGATTGCGAGCATCGTAGAGCAGGCACACGAGACGCTCAAAGAATAAAAATCCGGGCAGGGGAAAGAATTATGAAACATTTTATTATCATTACGAACCGCCCGAAAGATCCGGATCTGGAGATCACCCGACGGGTGCAGGAGCTGTTGAAGCTGCGGCAGGCGTCATGCAGTGTTTATGCGGATGAAATTCCGAAAGAGGAATGGAAGCGGATTCTTCTGAGGGAGGGAGACCGGACGGATGCGATTTTGGTACTGGGCGGGGACGGGACGATGCTGCGGGCGGCGCGGGATACGGCGGATAGCCAGATTCCGATGCTCGGGATCAATCTGGGAACCCTCGGCTATTTGACAGAAGTAGAAAAAAATGGAATGGAAGATGCAATAGACCGGCTGGTGGCGGGCAGCTATCAGGTAGAAGATCGAATGATGCTGTGCGGACAGATTTACCGGCAGGGTAGGATGGAAGAGGAAAACAGTGCACTAAATGATATCACGATCACGCGCTGCGGCCATCTGCGAATGTTGTATTTTCAGATCTATGTAAATGGAAAATTGTTAAAGGAATATCATGCGGACGGCATTATCATTGCGACGCCGACTGGTTCAACCGGGTATAACATGTCGGCAGGCGGTCCTCTGGTAGAGCCGGGCGCTCAGATGATTCTGCTGACGCCGGTTTGTCCGCATACCCTGCAGACGAGAAGCATCGTCCTGCGGGCGGCCGATGAGATTATTATCCGGATTATCGGCAAGGCGGGGCGGGAAGAGACCGGGATTGAGGCATGCTTTGATGGGGCGAGAAACGTGGAGCTGGCTCCGCTTGACGAGGTGCGAGTAACCAAAAGCATCAAGACGACTTCGATTATCAAAATCAGTGAAGCCGGTTTTTTGGACGTGCTGCATCGGAAGATGAGCGATTAACCGTCTGTAAGGGGAGAAAACAGGAATGCACCAAAACAGCCCTCAGAAAATTGCAGCGC
>ENA-UOJR01002001-UOJR01002001.1-human-gut-metagenome-genome-assembly--contig:-C115P-NODE-2001-length-15426-cov-4.586234_pt1 | contig 15426 bp, 12 predicted proteins | sample MGYA00242354_ERZ723901 | MGnify/ENA metagenome assembly ERZ723901
CACCGTGGGAAGCTACCAGCAAGGCAGATATTTATGAGACAAAATGCGGCTATGTTGCATTTTTGGAGAAAGCGTGCCTGTAATGGAAATGGAAGGCTTAAAAACTTCGGATTATTATTTTGACCTCCCGAAGGAGCTGATCGCACAGGATCCGCTGGAGGATCGGAGCGCATCCCGCCTGCTTGTTATGGACAGACAGACGGGGGCGACCTCACATCATATTTTTAAAGAGATCTGCTCGTTCTTAAAACCGGGCGACTGTCTGGTTTTAAACAACACGAAGGTTATTCCGGCGCGTCTGCTTGGTGCAAAGGAGGATACGGGAGCTGCTGTAGAAATCCTGCTGTTAAAGCGGATGGAAAACGATGTCTGGGAAACCCTCGTAAAGCCCGGCAAAAAGCTGCGCCCCGGTGCAAAGGTCGTCTTTGGCGACGGACGTCTGCGTGCAGAGATTCTGGATGTGGAGGAAGATGGAAACCGTTTGGTGAAGTTTTTTTATGATGGAATCTGGGAAGAGGTGCTGGATTCCCTCGGTGAAATGCCGCTGCCTCCCTATATTACCCATAAGCTTCAGGACAAAAACCGTTATCAGACGGTATATGCAAAATTTGAAGGCTCTGCAGCTGCGCCGACAGCAGGACTGCATTTTACAAAGGAGTTGCTTGCCCAGGTAGAAGCGATGGGTGTGGATATTGCCTATGTCACGCTGCATGTGGGACTTGGCACATTCCGTCCGGTCAAGGTCGACAACGTGCTGGAACACCATATGCACACAGAATTTTATCAGGTGACCCAGGAAGCGGCGGATAAAATCAACCGTGCCAAAGCAGCCGGAAACCGTGTGATTTGTGTCGGTACGACGAGCTGCCGTACTGTAGAGAGCGCTGCGGAAGCGGACGGACATATGAAAGCCTGCAGCGGCAATACGGATATCTTTATCTATCCGGGCTACAAGTTCAAGGTGATGGACGGGCTGATTACCAACTTCCATCTGCCGGAATCGACACTGGTGATGCTCGTATCCGCATTTGCAGGAAGAGACCATGTGTTGAAGGCGTATGAAGAGGCGGTAAAGGAGAAATACAGATTTTTCTCTTTTGGGGATGCCATGTTTATCGCAGATCTGAACAAAGAAGGGGTGCGCGCAGAGTAGGATTTTACGAACGCGGTAAAGAATTCCTATCTATAAAAAGTATTTAAAAGCAAGGTCGGGAAATGTCTCACAGACTGTCTGTGGAGCGCATTTCCCGACCTTTTTGTCTGGAATGCCAAACCGTTGCCCGATATCCCTGTAATTTTGTAGGATTTAATGCTTGCATTTTGGGAAAGATTCCATTATGATAATCTACAGCAAACCCTACAAAGTTAGTAGGAGTTAACCAGGAAGACAGTCGCAGGGACGAAAAACAGAGACAAAGACCTGTGAAGAACGGAGGAAGTTATGTCAGAACAGCTGCTGCAGGTAAAGAATTTAGTAGTCAACGTAGAGGACACAGAGATCCTTCACGGCATTGACCTTGAGATAAACAGAGGAGAAACACATGTCCTGATGGGCCCAAACGGTGCCGGTAAATCCACACTGGGTTATGCGCTGATGGGAAGCCCCAGATATCAGCTGACAAACGGTCAGATCTGGTTCAAGGGACAGGATATTACAGAGGAATCCACAGACAAGCGTGCGAAGGCTGGTCTGTTTTTATCGTTCCAGAACCCGCTGGAGGTTCCCGGTATTACCCTCGGGAACTTTTTGAGAAATGCGTTGGAACAGCGCACCGGACAGAGAATCCGTCCGTGGGAGTTCCGCAAAGAATTAAAGAAAGCAATGGACGTACTGCAGATGGATCATTCCTATGCAGACCGTGATTTAAATGTTGGCTTCTCCGGTGGTGAAAAGAAAAAGGCGGAGATTTTGCAGCTTCTGATGTTAAAACCGGAACTGGCGATTCTGGATGAAACCGATTCCGGTCTGGACGTCGATGCAGTCCGCACCGTATCCAAGGGAATCGAAGAGTTCCAGAAGAATCAGCAGGGCTCCTTGCTGGTAATTACACACAGCACGAGAATTCTGGAATCCCTGCATGTGGATGTGACGCATGTGCTGGCAGACGGAAAGATGATTCTGTCCGGCGATAGCAGCCTTGTGGAGGATATTAACGAAAACGGTTTTGAAAAATATATCGGACATCAGGAATAAGAAGCGTCCAAGAAGGAGAATCCCATGAAAGAAAAGACTTATGTGGAGGATGTCAACAGAAGCATCTATGACATCCGAAACGAAGAGAAAGATGTATATCGGGTCAAAGAGGGACTGACACCGGAAATCGTGGATCAGATTTCGAAAGAAAAACACGATCCGGACTGGATGCGCGAATTTCGTCAGGAAGCCCTGAAAGTATATAATGAAATGACGATGCCGGATTGGGGGCCGTCCATCGAAGACTTAAATATGGACGAGATTGTTACCTATGTACGCCCCAACACGCAGATGAGTGCGAAATGGTCCGAGGTTCCGACCGATATTAAAAATACGTTTGAAGCACTGGGCATCCCGGATGCAGAGCGTACCTCCCTGGCGGGCGTCGGCGCACAGTATGATTCTGAGCTGGTTTATCACAACGTGCGCGAAGAGGTTGCAGCACAGGGCGTTGTATACACGGATATGGAAAGCGCGCTGACCGGAGAATATGCCGATCTGGTGCACAGCCATTTCATGAAGCTGGTTCCGCCCAGAGACCATAAGTTTGCGGCATTGCACGGCGCGGTCTGGTCCGGCGGTTCGTTCGTATATGTTCCGGCAGGTGTGCATGTGGAGATTCCACTTCAGTCCTATTTCAGACTGAATGCGCCCGGTGCAGGACAGTTTGAGCATACACTGATCATTGTTGAAGAGGGCGCGTATCTGCACTTTATCGAAGGCTGTTCCGCACCGAAATACAATGTTGCAAACCTTCATGCGGGCTGTGTAGAGCTGTATGTCGGCAAAAATGCGAAGCTGCGTTATTCGACAATCGAGAACTGGTCGAAAAACATGTATAACTTAAATACCAAGCGGGCAAAGGTAGAAGAGGGCGGCACGATTGAATGGGTATCCGGTTCCTTTGGTTCCCATGTTTCCTATCTGTACCCGACGAGCTTATTGGCTGGCGAAGGCGCGAGAAGTGAATTTACCGGCATTACCTTTGCAGGCAAAGGTCAGAACCTGGACACCGGCGCGAAGGTCGTACACAGCGCTCCGAACACTTCTTCCTATATGAATACGAGATCGATTTCCAAGGACGGCGGCGTGAGCACGTTCCGTAGCAGCGTTGTAGTTACAAAGCAGGCAAAGCACAGCAAGAGCTCCGTTTCCTGCGAGTCCCTGATGCTGGATGACCGTTCCAGATCGGATACGATTCCGGCAATGGATATCCGGACAAAGGATGCGGATATCGGACATGAGGCGCAGATCGGCAAGATCAGCGACGAAGCAGTCTTTTATCTGATGTCCAGAGGACTTTCCGAGGAAGATGCCAGAGCGATGATCGTCAGCGGCTTTGCGGATAATGTTTCGAAAGAGCTTCCACTGGAATATGCGGTCGAGATGAACAATCTGATCCGTCTGGAAATGAAAGGCAGCATCGGGTAAGGCTGCAGGAAAACGAATCTGCAGCGAAATGAGAGGAAGTAGGAATCAACATGGATATGAAAATAAATTTCCTGCCTGCAAAGACCTGGAACTGGCTTCGGATGAATGAAACGGAAGTAAAGCAGGTAAAAGCAGACAGACAGGCTTTGGAAAAAGAAGAAATTCCGGAAACGTTTGCGGTAGAAGCAAGCACACTGGAACCGATCAAAACCGGTATGGGACCGGACATGGACAAGCTGGCAGAGCAGTCAGGCTTTGCAGCAAAAGCTTACCGGATGCCTGCAGGCATAAAAGAGGCAGCTGCGCTGCGTCTTGGCTTTGTCTGTAAGGATCAGACTGCAAGTCTGGATCTGATCGATCTGATTGCAGAAGAAAACAGCGAGATGACCGTTGTGATGGATTATGCATCCGATGCAGATGCAGAGGGACTTTGCAGCGTGAGGACCCGCGCAAAGGTCGGAAAAGGCGCACTGCTGCGTCTCGTTCAGATCGATTGCCTCGGCAAAGGGTTCCGTGTTTTAAATGATGTCGGAAGCATCTGCGAGGATCAGGGACGCATCGAAATGGTGCACATTTTCCTGGGCGGCGGAAAGATTTATCAGGGATGCCGGACAGAGCTTCTCGGAAATGAAAGCTCCCTGCAGTCCGATATCGGTTATCTGTTACAGGACAATCAGCGTCTGGACATGAACTATGTGGCGCTGCATGAGGGAAAACGTACAAACAGCGAGATCAATGCGTCCGGCGTATTGAAGGATGCGTCTTCGAAATTGTTCCGCGGAACGATCGACTTTCAGCACGGCTCAGCAGAATCTGTCGGAGCAGAAAAAGAAGATGTGCTGCTGATGGGCGACGATGTGGTAAATCAGACCATTCCGCTGATTCTCTGTGCGGAAGAGGATGTCAAGGGCAGCCATGGCGCATCGATCGGACAGCTGGATGAAGAGACGCTGTTTTATATGCAGGCGCGCGGGATTTCGGAGGAACAGGCATATGCACTGATGGCGGATGCGAGAATCGAAGCGGTATGCCAGAAGATTCCGGATGAAACTGCGCAGAAACTGGTAAGAGCTTATCTGGGAGGAGATGCAGCTGATGAATGTGAAGAAAATTCGTGAAGATTTTCCACTGCTTCTGGCAAATCCGGATCTGACCTATCTGGACAGTGCGGCGACTTCCCAGAAGCCTGCGTGCGTGCTGCGGGCAGAGCGGGAGTTTTATGAATGCCATAATGCGAATCCGCTGCGCGGCTTATATGAACTGAGTGAGAATGCGACGAAATGTTATGAAGATGCCCGTAAAACGGTACAGCACTTTATTGGTGCAGCCCGTCCGGAAGAGATCATTTTTACCAGAAATGCAACGGAAAGCCTGAATCTGGTCGCTTACAGCCTGGGAAGCCTGCTGCTGAAACCCGGAGATGAAGTGGTAGTCAGCATTATGGAGCATCACAGCAATCTACTGCCCTGGCAGCATGCGGCAAAACGTGCCGGAGCGCAGTTAAAGTTCGTGGAATGCTCCAAAGACGGCAAAATCACGCTGGAAGACGTGGCAGCTGTCCTGACGGAAAAGACGAGAATTATGGCAATTACCCAGATGTCCAACGTGTTAGGCTGTGTCAACGATATCAAAGGCATAGCCAGCCTCTGTCACGAAAAGGGCATCGTACTGGTAGCGGACGGCGCGCAGAGTGTGCCGCATATGCCGGTTAATGTGTCGGAGCTGGATGTGGATTTTTTGTCCTTTTCCGGACATAAGATGCTGGCTCCGATGGGAATTGGTGCGCTGTACGGCAAGATGGAGTGGCTGGAAAAAATGCCTCCTTTCCTGACCGGCGGCGAAATGATTGAATATGTGACCCGCATCGGTGCAACCTATGCTGAGGTGCCGCATAAATTCGAGGCGGGAACCGTCAACGCTGCAGGCGCGTATGCGCTGGGCGAAGCGATCCGTTATATCGAAGGAATCGGTTTTGAGGAGATCACAAAGCGTGAGGATGAGCTGACAGCGCTGGCAATGGAAGAGATGAAGAAGAATCCGTATGTGCATATCATCGGCTCCGACCGTCCCGAAGACCATCATGGTATTTTGGCGTTTACGGTTCAGGATGTGCATCCCCATGATGTGGCTGCGATTCTGGATTCCGATAAAATCGCTGTCCGCGCGGGACATCACTGTGCACAGCCGCTGCTGGCGTATTTAAAAACACCGTCCACGACACGGGCGAGCCTCGCTTTTTATAATACGGAAGAAGAAGTTCTGCGCTTTACGCAGAGCCTCAAAACACTGAGAAGGAGAATGGGGTATGGAGAGTAAGACCTTTTACAATGAGAGTCTGACAGAGCATAATGTACACCCTTATCATAAGCACACCCTGGAGGGTGCAAACATGGCGCTGGAGGGTGTAAATCCCAGCTGTGGGGATGACATCGTCCTGCTGCTAAAGGTAGAAGATGACAAGATCGTAGACGGCGCATTTCAGGGAGACGGCTGTGCGGTGTCGCAGGCATCTGCAGATATGATGCTCGATCTGATTATCGGCAAATCCAAGGATGAAGCACTGCGCCTGGCAGATATTTTCCTGCGCATGATTCAGGGCAAGGCTTCGGAGGAGGAAATGGACGAGCTGGAGGAATCCTCGATCCTGGCGGATGTGGCGCATATGCCTGCGCGTGTAAAATGTGCCTGTCTCGGATGGCATACCGCAAAGGAAATGCTCGAAAAAGGCCCTGGCTGCAACTGCGAGGAATGTCATGAATAATCGCTTCCGGTTTGATGCTCCGTCCGTTGCAGACGAAGAAGAATTAGACGATCAGCTGGTTGCATATAATTTACGGAAGGTTCCCTGCAGACAAGGGGAGCCTTTTGTTAAATTCTGCCGCTGCGCTTATAATGAAAAAAATGAACTGGTCGGCGGTGTACTGGCATGCAGTATCCTCTGGAACATCCTTTCGATTGAGTCTGTATGGGTGGCGGAGAATTACCGGGGACAGGGCATTGCTGCCAGACTGTTAAAAGAAGTAGAAGAAGAAGCGAAAGCAGCAGGCTGTTATATGGCACAGCTGGATACGTTTGATTTTCAGGCACCGGGCTTTTATGAAAAGCAGGGCTATGAAATATTCGGTACGCTTACCAATGCACCAAAGGGACATACACATTATTACATGAAGAAGACGCTTTGAGATTGCTTTTTTTCGGTGGTCTGTATATAATAGAAAAAAACTGCAACCCATCGCGGACAGGAGGAATCTGTTATGAAAATGATATTTGCCATGCTGCATTCGGAAGATGTGGATGAAACCGTAGAAGAGCTGAACAAGGAAAAATACTGGGTAACCAAGCTCTCTACCACCGGTGGCTTTTTGAAAAACAAGAACGTCACGCTGGTCATCGGTACGGAGGATGAACAGGTTCCCGGCGCGCTCAAGATTTTAAAGGAATGCGCAGGTGCGCGTCAGTCCGTCAAATATACGATGCCCTCCATGTCGACCGGAAGTCTTGGCCCTGGCGCAAACTCGATGATCCCGATCGATATGCAGGTCGGCGGATGTACCGTTTTTGTAGTGGATGTGGATCAGTACGAGAAATTCTGAGGCTGGACGCTGGCAGGTGCGGGTGTTTGGAATGCCCGATGTTGGCAGCAGAAAGCTGTGAACCGATGCTGTATGCAATAAGGATGAGATAAAAAATAGAAAACCGCTGTAGTTTCTACATGCTTTCCGGGTCGGAGTTTAAAACTGACTCTGAAAGATGTAAAAACTACAGCGGCTTTTTGTTGTGGCGAAAAACCGATCTTGCGTTCGCTGTGTCGCAGGCGTCACAAGGTAGCTGGGATCGCAGAGCCGAACTGGACGTTCGTCTCGCGATTCCTTTGGCGCAAAGCGCCTGCGGAATGGAGGTTTTTATGGGAAAACACGACCGCTCACTCTGCCGTTCCGTCGCTGGTATCCGGCAAATCTCCGCCCGTCCAGTCGGTTGTTTCGTGAATGATGGTAATCTCTTCATCGTCCGGCGTCCTGCCCTGCAGCATGATGCCGATGTAATGGATTCGTTTCATTGCGCGCTGATAATGTTCCTGTGCGGCGCTGGCGCGTTCCTGGTCGAAAGTCTCTGCGCTGCAGGCTTCGTGGTACAGGCTGTCCGCTTCCTGCATGTGTTCCGCCGCCTGGGCAGCCAGCTCGTCGATTCCGGCGTCGGCATAGCGCTTTGGAACGGAGATGTCCGCGAGGCTGTCCGTCAGGGCAGTCAGTTCATCCAGACCGGAAAGCAGCTCCTCCTGTGCAGTTTCGGAAGACGGATCGATCTGCTCGAGTGCCAGCGTTCCGGAAGAAAACGCATCATAAAACGTATTCATCTGGCTGGTGTAATCGGTCAGGGCAGAATCGCTTCCGCAGCCGGAAAGGGAAAGGGCAAGCAGCAGGGACAAAGAAGCCAGCGCTGTTTTTGCGCGCATCATTTCGTACAAGACGCCAGAATGCGGTCTTTGAGGGCGCATAAGGCGGCAAGGGAATCTTCCTTGACAGAGGATTTTATGGTAACGACAGGCTCCAGGACGTTCATTTGCTTCATTTCAGAAAACAGCTGCTGCATCTGCTTTGCGCTGACAGGACCCCAGGTCCCGTTTTCAATCAGACCGATGGTGCGGTTCTGCAGGCTCAGTGCGCCCATATCGTGAAGGAAGTTGTACATAGCAGGGTAAACGCCATTGTTGTAGGTAGGCGCTGCAAAAACAAGATGGCTGCAGCGGAACGCTTCCGCGATCAGGACAGAGACGTCGGTGACGGAAACATCGTAGAGCGCAATATTTTTTATGCCGCCCTCTGCAAGTCCGGCTGCGAGGATGTTGGCTGCATTTTCGGTGTCACCGTACATGGAGGCATAGAAAATTGCAACAGCGTTGTCTTCGGGAACATATCTGCTCCAAAGGTCATATTTGCTCAGCAGGTATTCCAGGTTTTCTCTCCATACGGGACCGTGCAGTGGGCAGATCGTGCGGATGGAAAGGGCAGAGAGCTTTTTGAGTGCTGCCTGTACCTGTATTCCGTATTTGCCGACGATATTGCAGTAGTAACGTCTGGCATCATCGAGCCAGTCGCGGTCGAAGTTTACTTCATCTGCAAACAGATGGCCGTTTAATGCGCCGAAGCTTCCGAACGCATCTGCGGAAAACAGGATCTGTTCGGTCTCTTCATAAGTAACCATGACTTCCGGCCAGTGCACCATCGGTGCGAGGAAGAAGTGCAGGGTATGGGAGCCGAGGCAAAGGGTGTCGCCCTCTTTGACAGTCAGGGTGCGTCCGGTTAAGTCGAGGTCGTAGAACTGGCTGACAAAGGCGAAGGTTTTGGCGTTACCCACAAGCGTCAGGTGCGGATAACGCAGCAGAAGCTCTGCGATATTGGCGCAGTGATCGGGCTCCATATGGTTGATGATCAGATAATCTAACGGTTTGCCGTTTAAGCTGTGGCTGACATTTTCCAGATACTGTCTGGTGACGGAAGCATCCGTTGTGTCCAGCAGGGCGGTTTTTTCATCGAGGATCAGATAAGAGTTATAGGAAACACCGCGCGGAATAGGAAAAAGGTTTTCAAATAAAGCAAGGCGACGGTCGCTTGCGCCGACCCATACGACAGAGTCGGATACGTTTCTTGTACAATACATAAGCGCTCCTTTTCATTTTTTGAAGTAAGAATGCCGCAGCAATCGCGCATTCTGCGTCCTGTCTGCAGGCTGTTTTGACCTCTATAGGATACCGCATTTTGGATTTTGTGACAAGTGAAAACAGTTCGTCTTTTCTTTTCCGGAAAATCGTGCTAGAATAGTATAAACTTTTTCAATGCACAGAGGAAAAGTGCAGAAATGAGGAGCAATGACAAAAGAAGAATTTCGCAGGCTGGCACAAAGTGGTCTGCTTTTTCTGGACGGGGCAACCGGCTCGAATCTTCAGAAGCAGGGAATGCCTGTCGGGGTGTGCCCGGAGCTATGGATTACAGAGCATGAAGAGATTATGAGCGGACTTCAGAAAGCATATCTGGAAGCAGGGACGAATATTCTGTATGCCCCGACCTTTACGGCAAACCGGATCAAATTAAAGGAATTCGATCTGGAGGACCGGATAGAAGAACTGAATCACAAATTAGTCGAAATCTCCAAAAGGGCTGCAGATGGGAAGGCGCTGGTAGCAGGCGATCTGACGATGACAGGGCAGCAGCTAAAGCCGATGGGCCCGCTGGATTTTGAAGAACTGATCGACGTTTATAAAGAACAGATCCGGTATATTACAGAAGCAGGAGCAGACCTGCTCGTGGTGGAAACGATGATGAGCCTGCAGGAATCGAGGGCGGCGCTCATTGCGGCAAAAGAGACGTGTCCGGACATTCCGGTCATGGTGACGATGACGTTTGAATCGGACGGAAGAAGCCTGTTCGGGACGGATGCGGCGACGGCGGCGATCGTTTTGTCGAGTCTGGGCGCAGACGCGGTCGGCGCAAACTGTTCAACCGGACCGGATCAGATGGCAGAGGTCATCCGCAGGATGGCGAAGGTGACGGATATCCCCATCATCGCAAAGCCAAACGCAGGACTTCCGTCTTTGGATGAAAAAGGGCAAACCGTTTATGATATGGGACCGGAGGAATTCGGCGCAGATATGGAGCTTTTGCTGGACGCAGGGGCGCAGATTTTGGGCGGCTGCTGCGGCACGACGCCGGAGCATATCCGCAAAATGACCCACCGGCTGGCAGGAAGACCGGTTCCGGTGCATGGAAACCCGACGCAGAGAGCACTGACTTCGGAACGCGCGTCCCTGACCTTTGACCTGGACGGACCGTTTCTGATCGTTGGCGAACGAATCAATCCTACCGGTAAAAAGAAGCTGCAGCAGGAGCTGCGCGAGAGCAGTTTTGAACTTGTAACGCAGTTTGCACAGGAGCAGGAAGAACGCGGTGCGTCGATTCTGGATGTCAACATGGGCATGAGCGGAATCGACGAAAAGGCAATGATGCTGCAGGCGCTGGAAGAGGTAGCGGGTGTGACGAAGCTGCCGCTGTCCATCGATTCCAGCCATGTGGACGTGCAGGAGGAAGCGCTTCGGCGTTATCCGGGACGCGCACTGATCAATTCGATTTCGTTGGAATCCGAAAAGTTCGAAAAGCTGCTGCCGTTGGCAAAAAAATACGGCGCGATGTTTGTCCTTTTGCCGCTATCGGACGAGGGACTGCCCAAAAATTTGAATGAGAAGATTTCCATCATCGAAAAAATTGTGGCGCGCGCGCTGGAATTGGGCATGAAAAAGACGGATATTATTGTGGACGGTCTGGTGGCGACGGTCGGCGCGAACAAACAGGCGGCGTTGGAAACGTTGGAAACGATCCGGTATTGCCATAGAAACGGTCTGGCAACGACTTGCGGGCTTTCGAATATTTCGTTCGGCCTGCCGGAAAGAAGCTGCGTTAACAGTGCGTTTCTGACGATGGCGATCGCGTCTGGACTGACGATGGCGATTGCAAATCCGAGCCAGGATATTTTGGTTGGCGCTGCATTTGCGTCGGATCTTTTGTTAAATAAAGAAGACAGTGATATCCGTTATATCGAATTTTCCGGTCAGGCAAAGGAACGTCGGGAAGAGGCGGATGCCAAAAAGGAAGCGCTGCTTCGGCAAAGCCTGCAGGCATCTGAAGGCAGCACTGTGACGGCAAACCAGCGGGGAAATACGGAAGTCCAAGACGGCGCGGCCCGGCAGAAAGCAGCGGGTACAAAAACACCACAGCAGCAGGCGGCAGAGCGGGTGCGAGAGGCAGTGCTAAAGGGAAAACGCAAAATCGCAGAGGATTTGACGAAAAAAGCGCTGGAGGCTGGCAATTCCCCACAGGAGCTTTTGCACGGACAGCTGCTTCCGGCGATCAACGAGGTCGGTGAGCTGTTCGATAAGGGAAAATATTTCCTACCGCAGCTGATTGCGAGTGCGGAGACGATGAAGCTGTGCATCGGCATTTTGGAGCCGCTGCTTTTGCAGGAACAGACTTCGGAAAAGATGCCGGTAGTTGTCATTGCGACGGTTGCGGGGGATATCCACGATATCGGCAAGAACCTCGTCGCGCTGATGCTGAAAAACTACGGCTTTCAGGTCATCGACCTCGGAAAGGACGTTCCGAAAGAGAAAATCATAGAAGCTGCAATCGAGCACAACGCACAGATTATCGCACTTTCTGCCCTGATGACGACGACGATGCAGGAAATGAGAAATGTCGTTGAATATGCGAAAGAAAAGGGTGTAACGGCAAAAATCATGATCGGCGGTGCAGTAATTACGCAGGATTATGCAGATGAAATCCATGCAGATGGCTATTCTCGGGATGCGGCGGACGCCGTCCGGCTGGCAAAGCGCCTGGTCGGAATGCAGGAGTGAGATCAGCGCCGCTTTGAAAAATTTCCAACAGGGGGAAGATCAGATGGAAGAAAGATCCAGGGATGTGATCGGTTTGCTGGAAGAGCTGACAGAGCAGAACAGACAGCAGACGGCTTCGTTAAAAAAGCAGCTTTTCGTGACGAGAATTTTGGCTGCGGCAGGCTGTATTCTGGCAGCGGCGGTCATCGCAGTTTTTCTGTTTATCGTCCCGCCGATGCTGCAGATTATCAGTCAGGGACAGGAGACGCTGGTGGAAGCGACAGACACGCTACAGACGGCGCAGGAGACGCTGACGGATATTCAGACGCTGTTTGATGAAAACGGTCTGGTTTGGCAGAGCAGCGAGGCGTTAAGCCAGGCGACGGAGAAGTTAAACCGGATGGACATCGAAAGCTTAAACAGCGCGATCCGTGATCTGGGAGCAGTTGTGGAGCCGTTGGCGGAGTTTTTCGGGAAGTTCAAACGGTAAAACGATAGTTTAAGATGATAAAATTAAGATGAACATACAGAGGTGCGATGAATCGCACAAAACGCTGACAGGGTGGCAGCAAGGAGGAGATGCAGCATGAATGGTGCACAGGCAATGGTAAAATGCCTTGAAAATGAAGGCGTAGAAATGGTATTTGGATATCCGGGGGTTGCGATCTGTCCGTTTTATGACAGCCTGTTGGATACGGATATCAAATCTGTTCTGATCCGGACGGAGCAGAATGCGGCGCATGCAGCCAGCGGTCTGGCTCGCGTGACCGGCAAGGTGGGCGTATGCGCGGTAACGAGCGGTCCCGGTGCGACAAACCTGATTACTGGTATCGCAACAGCTTTTGCAGACAGCATTCCGCTTGTGTGCATTACCGGACAGGTCAACAGCGAGCTGATCGGCAGTGATGTGTTCCAGGAGGCGGATATCACTGGAGCGGCGGAATCCTTTGTCAAATACAGCTATCTGGTCAAAAATGCAGAGGACATTCCGCAAATTTTTAAAGAAGCGTTTTATATTGCAAATACCGGCAGAAAAGGTCCTGTCCTGATCGACGTTCCGATCGATGTGCAGAATGCGCCGGTACGCAAATTCAAATATCCGGACAGCGTGAGCATGCGCACCTATAAACCGACTGTAAAAGGACATATTGTGCAGATCAAAAAGGTAATTGCCGAGCTGGAAAAGGCAAAGCGTCCGGTCATCTGCGCAGGCGGCGGCGTGCTGCTTGGCGATGCGCAGAAGCTTTTACGGGAATTTTCCCACCGTCACAAAATTCCGGTTGTAACAACTATGATGGGCATCGGCGCGATGCAGACAGAAGACCCGCTGTATTTCGGTATGGTCGGCAACAACGGCGCACCGTGCGCAAACCGCGCAATGAACGAGGCGGACATGATAATTATGGTCGGCGCGAGAGTGGCGGATCGTGCGGTCAACCAGCCGGAAATCATCACGAAAAATAAGGTGCTCGTCCATATGGATGTCGATCCTGCGGAAATCGGAAAAAACGCAGGCCCGACGATTCCGCTGGTCGGCGATGCAAAACACATTTTTTCCGATATGCTTGAACAGGAGTTAGACGGGGATTACAGCGAATGGGTAGTCTGGCTGCAGGAATATGAAAAGACGATGACAGATACGAGAAAGCCCGATCCTGCCTTTGTCGATCCGGCGGAGTTCGTGCGCAGGCTTTCCGATAAAATGGAGCAAGACGCAGTTTATGTGGCAGACGTGGGACAGAACCAGATCTGGTCATGCAGAAACTGCAAGATCCGTGAAGGCAGCTTTTTGACCTCTGGCGGTATGGGAACGATGGGCTATTCCATTCCTGCGGCGATGGGCGCAAAGCTGGGCGCACCGGGCAGACAGGTCGTTGCAGTCTGCGGTGACGGTTCGTTCCAGATGTCCATGATGGAATTTGCGACGATGCGTCAGTATCAGGTTCCGGTGAAAATTGTGGTAATTGCAAATCATTATCTTGGTATGGTAAGGGAGTACCAGCAGAATACTTACGAGGGACGTTACTCTGTCGTAGAGCTCGGCGGCGGTCCTGATCTGGAAAAGCTGGCACAGGCCTACGGCATGGACTTTATCCGTCTGGAGGCTCCGGACAAGATGGACGAGGCGATCGACGCCTTTTTAAAGGATGAGGACGCTGTTTTGATGGAATGCGTCATCAATCCGATGGATACGGTAAAATAACGGAGGGAGGAACAAACCGATGAAGAAGATATATTCTGTACTGGTGGAAAACCGCTCCGGTGTTCTCTGCAAGGTTGCGGGGCTGTTTTCCAGAAGAGCGTTTAACATTGACAGTCTGGTGGTTGGAGAGACGGACGATCCGAGTGTTTCCTGCATGACGATCGTATCCAGCGGCGATAACCACACGTTAGAACAAATCGAAAAGCAGTTAAATAAGAAACTGGATATCATTAAAGTAAAGACCTTCGACGAGCCGGCCAGCATCAGCAGGGAGCTGATGCTGGTGAAGGTAAAATATAACCGGAACAATCGCAGGGATATTATGGAAATCTGCAACATTTTAAAGGCGCAGATCGTAGATATGAGCAAATATCAGATGATGATCCAAATCTGCGACGTGCCGGACCGCGTGCAGTTATTCTTAAAGATGCTCAATTCAATCAGCATCGTGGAAGTTGCCCGCACCGGAACTGTGGCGCTGCAGAAATGCCACGATCAGGAAAACTGAATGGGGAAGCTGTTGCAGGTGCAGTGAGGACATTACATTCTGCAGACAGTTTGGCGGGATTTCGATATCAGGCGATCCTGCGTTATAACACAGATTTTGCGTAAAATAAAAAGCCATAACTTCCGGTTATGAATGACATGCCGGAAACTCATACGTTGACATGCTATGCGAACATTGCTAAAATAAAGCGCATAGGGTGATCAGGCAGCCCGGCAGAAGAGCCGGGTGCTGTACAGGGAGGAAACGAAGCGATGCATAAGAAGGCATTTCAGCTGATTGTTGACAATACCTCCGGCGTATTAAGTCGGATTTCCGGGCTGTTTTCCAGACGGGGTTACAATATTGAAAGCATTACTGCAGGCGTAACGACTGATCCGCGTTTTACCCGGATTACCATTGTAGCCAGCGGAGATGATGAAATCCTCGATCAGATAGAAAAGCAGGTCGGTAAGCTTGTGGATGTCCGGTATATCCGTGAGCTGGAGCCGGATTCCAGCGTATTCCGCGAACTGGCGCTGATCAAGGTAAGGGCCAATGCAAAAGAGCGGGAAGGCATTATTGCTGTTGCAAACGTGTTCCGTGCCAAGATCGTGGACGTCGGGGCAGAGAGCCTGGTCATTGAAGTAACCGGCTCCCAGAGTAAACTGGAGGCGTTTCTGAATCTATTGTCCGGCTATGAGATCCTGGAGCTTGCAAGAACCGGTATT
>ENA-UOJR01002006-UOJR01002006.1-human-gut-metagenome-genome-assembly--contig:-C115P-NODE-2006-length-15400-cov-56.584946_pt1 | contig 15400 bp, 11 predicted proteins | sample MGYA00242354_ERZ723901 | MGnify/ENA metagenome assembly ERZ723901
TAGGAAAGGCAAAATTTTTTACACTTCTATTACTTCTTTATCACACATAAGCAAAGTCACAGGGAATCAAGCAGCTTGTCGCCGGAGGTGGCGTTGCCCTCATTGGCATGACCCTTGTTCCGCTGCTGTCCGGGCTGCTGGGATAACCCCATGTGTGTTAGAAAACCCTCCGCGTCCTCTCTGATCTGGGAGGGCGCGGGAAAGGAGGTGTCCCCACATGATCGGTGATTTAATCGGGGAATGGATCAAGGGAATCCTGATCGACGGTATCATGGGCAACCTGTCCGGCCTGTTTAACACAGTTAATACCAAAGTCGGGGAAATCGCGTCGGATGTGGGCAGTACCCCGCAGGACTGGAACGGCGGCATTTTTTCCATGCTGCAAAACCTGTCCGAAACGGTGATCGTCCCCATTGCGGCGGCCATTCTCGCCCTTGTGATGTGCTATGAGCTGATCGACATGATTGTGGAAAAGAACAATATGCACGACTTCGACAGCTCCATGTTCTTCCGCTGGATTTTCAAAAGCGCCTTTGCCATCCTCATTGTGACGAACACATGGAATATCGTCATGGGCGTATTTGACGCCACCCAGCAAGTCGTCAACCAGAGCGCCGGGGTGATTATCGGGGATACCAGCATTGATTTTGACGCGCTGATCCCTGATCTGGAAAGCCGCCTTGAAGCAATGGACATTGGGCCGCTGCTGGGCCTGTGGTTCCAGACCCTTGTTGTGGGGCTGACGATGAACATTCTTTCCATCTGCATTTTCCTTGTGACCTATGGAAGAATGATTGAAATTTACGCCGTGACCGCATTGGGGCCGATCCCCCTTGCCACGCTGGGCAATGCAGAGTGGCGCGGCATGGGCCAGAACTACTTGAAATCCCTGCTTGCGCTGGGCTTCCAAGCCTTTTTAATCATGGTGGTTGTCGGGATTTATGCGGTGCTGATCCAGCAGATCGGAACCGCCGACGACATATCCGGCGCGATCTGGGGCTGTATGGGCTATACCGTTTTGCTTTGCTTCTGTCTGTTCAAGACCGGCAGCATATCGAAAGCCGTATTTACCGCACATTGACAGACAGGAGGAATACCAACCATCGAAGAAACACAAAAGAAAACCTACAACATCCTTTACGCCGACCCGCCGTGGCGATATGAGTGCAAACGGACAGGGGCGGCGGAACATCACTATCCCACCATGAGCATTGACGAGCTGTGCGCCCTGCCGGTGGAAACGCTGGCGGAAAAAGACTGCCTCTTGTTTTTGTGGGCGACTTTCCCACAGCTCCCGGAGGCGCTGCGTCTGATTAAGGCGTGGGGCTTCACCTTTAAGACCGTGGCCTTTGTCTGGCTGAAATTGAACCGCAAAAGCCCCACATGGTTTTACGGGCTGGGCTATTGGACGAGAGGAAACGCGGAAATCTGCCTGCTTGCCAAGCGGGGCCATCCCAAGCGTTACTCCAAAAGTGTCCATCAGTTTATCATTTCCCCGGTGGCGGAACACAGCAAGAAACCAGACATTACCCGTGAGAAAATCATAGAGCTTGCGGGCGACCTGCCCCGCGCAGAACTATTTGCCAGACAGAAAATCCCCGGCTGGGATGCGTGGGGCAACGAAGTGGACAGCGTTTTTTCCCTGTCCGTACCAAAAACGAGGTGACTTTTTATGGCTTATGTAACTGTACCCAAGGATTTAACCAAGGTCAAATCCAAGGTAGTATTCGGGCTGACGAAACGCCAGCTCATTTGTTTTGGCGGTGCGCTGCTTGTAGGCGTCCCGCTTTTCTTTTTGATCCGGGGCCGCGTCCCGACCAGCGCGGCGGCGCTCATTATGGTGTTCGCCATGCTGCCGGGCTTTCTGCTGGCGCTTTACGAAAAACACGGCCAGCCCCTTGAAGTGGTGGTGCGCCAGATCGTCGAGTGCTGCTTCATCCAGCCCAAGGAACGCCCCTACCAGACCAACAACGCTTATACCGCCCTTATGCGGCAATCCCAAATGGAAAAGGAGGTCAACGCCATTGTCCAAAAAGCAAAAGAACGAAATGAGCGCAAAAGCGCCGGTCAAGCTCACCCGCGCCGAAAAGAAAGAGATTCAGGCCGTCATCCGAAAGTATAAGGGCGACGGCAAGCCCCCTTCGGCACAGGCCAGTATTCCCTATGAGGCCATGTATCAGGACGGCGTATGCCGGGTGACGCCCCGTACCTTTTCCAAGTGCATTGAGTTTACGGACATCAGCTACCAACTGGCGCAGGCGGACACCAAGACCGCCATCTTTGAAAACCTGTGCGACCTCTACAACTATCTGGACGCCTCCATTCATGTGCAGTTTTCCTTTATCAACCGCAAGATCGACCCCAAGCAGTACGCCAAGAGCTTTGAAATCCGGGCGCAGGGGGACGACTTCGACGACATCCGCAGCGAGTATTCCGACATTTTGCAAGACCAGCTTGTGAACGGGAACAACGGCCTGATGAAGCGGAAATTTATGACCTACACCATTGAGGCGGACAGCCTGAAAATGGCCCGCGCCAGACTGCGCCGGATCGAAACCGACCTTTTGGGCTATTTCAAGAGCATGGGGGCCTCCGCGTGGGGACTGGACGCCAAGGAACGGCTGGAAGTCATGCACAGCATTTTCCACCCGGACGGGGAACCGTTCTCCTTTGACTGGAAGTGGCTTGCCCCGTCGGGGCTTTCCACCAAGGACTTTATCGCCCCGTCCTCGTTCCGCTTCGGCAATGCCCGGATGTTCGGGCTGGGCGGCAAATACGGGGCGGTGAGCTTCCTGCAAATCCTCTCCCCAGAGCTGTCGGATGAAATGCTGGCCGACTTTCTCAACACGGAAAACGGCATTGTGGTGAACCTCCATGTGCAGGCCATCGACCAGAGCGACGCCATTAAGACGGTCAAGCGCAAGATCACCGACCTTGACGCCATGAAGATTCAGGAACAGAAACGGGCTGTCCGCAGCGGCTACGACATGGATATACTTCCCAGCGACCTTGCCACCTACGGGCAGGACGCCAAGGAGCTGCTAAAGACCTTGCAGAGCCGGAATGAACGAATGTTTCAGCTTACCTTTTTGGTGCTGAACACCGCAGACACCCGGCAAAAGCTGGAAAACGATGTGTTCTGGGCTGCCGGGATTGCCCAGAAATACAACTGTTCCCTTGTACGGCTGGACTACCAGCAGGAACAGGGGCTTATGAGCAGCCTGCCGCTGGGGGCCAGCCACATCCAGATTGAACGCTCCCTGACGACTTCCAGCGTGGCCGTGTTCGTCCCCTTTGTAACGCAGGAGCTTTTTCAGGGCGGCGACGCCATGTATTACGGGATCAACGCCAAGACCGGCAACATGATTATGCTCGACCGCAAACGGGCGAGGTGTCCCAACGGGCTAAAGCTGGGGACACCGGGAAGCGGCAAAAGTATGAGCTGTAAATCAGAAATTTTGAGCGTGTTCCTCTGCACCCCGGACGATGTGTATATCTGTGATCCAGAGGCCGAGTATTACCCCCTTGTGAAGCGGCTGCATGGGCAGGTGGTGAAGCTGTCGCCTACCAGCAAAAACTATGTGAACCCGCTGGACATCAACCTGAATTACTCCGAGGACGAAAACCCGCTGGCCTTGAAATCCGACTTTGTGCTGTCGTTCTGTGAGCTTGTCATGGGCGGCAAGAACGGGCTGGAAGCCATTGAAAAGACGGTGATCGACCGGGCGGTACAGGTGATCTACCGGCCTTATCTGGCAGACCCCAAGCCGGAAAATATGCCCATCCTTGCAGACCTGCACAAAGCCCTGTTAGACCAGCATATCCCGGAGGCCGACCGGGTGGCGCAGGCCCTTGACCTGTATGTGTCCGGCAGCCTAAATGTGTTCAACCACAGAACCAACATCGACATCAAAAACCGCATTGTGGCCTTTGACATCAAGGAGCTGGGCAAGCAGCTAAAGAAAATCGGTATGCTCATTGTCCAAGACCAGATTTGGGGGCGTGTCACCCAAAACCGCAGCAAGGGCAAGGCGACATGGTATTTCTGTGATGAGTTCCACCTGCTGTTGCGTGAGGAACAGACGGCGGCCTTTTCCTGTGAGATTTGGAAGCGTTTTCGTAAGTGGGGCGGGATTCCCACAGGTGCGACGCAGAATGTAAAAGACCTGCTTTCCTCCCCGGAAATTGAGAACATTTTGGAAAACAGCGACTTTATCTGCCTGCTCAATCAGGCCAGCGGCGACCGCAAAATCCTTGCGGAACGGCTGAACATTTCGCCCCAGCAATTACGGTATGTGGACAATTCCGAACCCGGCGAGGGACTTCTCATTTACGAAAATGTGATCCTGCCCTTTAAGAACCCCATCCCGAAAAACACCCAGCTCTACCAGATCATGACGACCCGGTTAGGCGAGGGGGCGACGGTATGAGGCACAAGGAGGTGAAGTCATGGAACCCTTAAAACCCCGCGATAAGGTGACGCAGCACATGACCCGCGACGGCCTGACGCTGGATAACCAGACCACCGGCGAAAGCGTCAATGTGTCCAGCCGGGAGGCCGAGCAGGAATACACTACCCAGCCGGAGGGCGCGGCGGAAAAAATACTGGAACGGGCGGACGAACTGCACGACCGCCACAAGGCAAAGAAAGCGGCCAAGGACGCCGGGGAAACCGTGGCGCAGGCCACCAGCCCCGTTTCCCGGTTGCAGTTTACCGCCGAGGAACGGGCCTCCCCGGAGCTGGCCCCGTATATCAAAAAGGCAGAAAAACGGGCGGATAAGCTGGAAGCGGCCAAAGAAGCCCTGCCAAAAAAGCGCGTCATTACCAAGGAAACCGTTTATGACGAAGCCAAGGGCAAGGCCAAAAGCAGGCTGTATTTTGACAAGGTGGAGAAAGCCCCTCCCCAGCTCAAACCAAACCCGGCCAGCCGCCCCATACAGGAAGCCGGGCTTTACCTCCACGGAAAAATCCATGAGGTAGAACACGAAAATGTGGGCGTGGAGGGCGGCCATAAGGGGGAGGAACTGGCGGAACGGCAGGCGGGCCGCATGATCCGCAGCGGCGTCCACCGCCACAAGCTCAAACCCTACCGGGCCGCAGCCAAGGCCGAGCGAAAGTCCATCGCCGCCAACGCCGAGTTTGCGTATCAAAAATCCCTGCGGGATCACCCGGAGCTGGCGCAGGCGGCCAAGAACCCCGTTTCCCGTTTCTGGCAGAAACAGCACATTAAGCGGGAATATGCCAAGGCAGCAAGGGCGGCGGGCCAGACCGCACAGGGGGCGGCAAGCACCGCCAAGACCACGGCTGCCGCAGCCAAGAAAGCCGCAGAGAAAAGCAGACAGGCCGCGTCCTTTGCCGCCCGGCACTGGAAAGGGGCGCTGATCGTCGGCGGCGTGGGCCTCATGCTCCTGCTGGTGATGGGCGGCCTGCAATCCTGCACCGCCATGTTTGGCAGCACCGGGACGGGCCTTGCCGCCACCTCCTATCTCTCCGAGGACAGCGATATGCTGGGAGCCGAAGCCGCCTATGCCGCGCTGGAAGCAGACTTGCAGCACGAACTTGACAACTACGAAAGCCTGCACCCCGGCTATGACGAATACCGTTTCGATCTGGACGAGATCAAGCATGACCCCTATGTGCTGACCTCCATCCTCTCCGCGCTGCATAACGGCGTGTTCACTTTGGGGGAGGTACAGGGCGACCTTGCCATGCTCTTTGAAAAGCAGTACATCCTGACCCAGACCATCGAAACGGAAACCCGCTACCGCACCGAAACGAGGACGGACAGCGAGGGAAACACCTACACCGTGGAAGTCCCCTACACCTACTATATCTGTAATGTGAAGCTGGAAAACTTTGACCTGTCCCACCTGCCCATCTACATTCTCACCGAGGAACAGATGGGCTTTTATGCTGCCTATATGCAGACTTTGGGCAACCGGCCAGATCTGTTTCCCAACGGCAGCTATCCCCACGCCTCCACCCCGAAAGAGCCGACCTACTATGAAATCCCCCCGGAGGCGCTAAAGGACGAAACCTTTGCCGCCATGATTGCCGAGGCAGAAAAGTATGTGGGCTATCCCTATGTGTGGGGCGGCAGCTCCCCAAGCACCAGCTTTGATTGTTCCGGCTTCATTAGCTGGGTTATCAATCATTCCGGCTGGAATGTGGGACGCCAGACGGCGCAGGGGCTTTACAACATCTGCACCCCCGTTTCCCCGGAGCAGGCCAAGCCCGGTGACCTTGTATTTTTCGTCGGCACTTACGACACTGCCGGGATGTCCCATGTGGGGCTGTATGTGGGAAATTCGGTCATGCTGCACTGCGGCGACCCCATTTCCTACACGAACCTCAATTCAAGCTACTGGCAGCAGCATTTTTATTGTTACGGGCGTTTACCTTAAACGCCAGAAAGGAGTAAATCACTATGGCAATGAACAAATTGGAACGCATTGAAAAGGATATTGAGAAAACCAAGGGCAAGATCGCGGAGCTGCAAAAGCAGCTTCGGGAGCTGGAAGCAGCCAAGACCGAACAGGAAAACTTGCAGATCGTCCAGCTTGTGCGCGGCCTCAACATGACCCCGCAGGAGTTCGCCGCCTTTGTGCGCGGCGGCGCGTTGCAGGCGGCCCCGGCCCCGATCCCGGACTTTGAACAGGAGGACAGCGCCCATGAAGAAATCTAAACTGTTCCGCACTTTGACGCTGGCTGTGGCCGCTGCGCTCTGCATGGCGACCACGACCGTTACCGCCTACGCCGGTGGCGCTGACCCTGACCCGGTGCCGCTGCCGGAAACCACCGAGGCCCCCGCAGAGGTGCCGGAGGAAACCGAAGAACCCACCACCGGCGGCATGGAGCCGGAGGGCGTACCTGTCACCCCGCAGGGCAACGCTACGCTGGTGGATGATTTTTTCGGGGATAAGCAGCTTATCACCGTTACCACCAAGGCCGGGAATTATTTTTACATCCTGATCGACCGGGCCAACGAGGACAAGGAAACGGCGGTGCATTTCCTCAACCAAGTGGACGACGCCGACCTGCAAGCCTTGTTGGAGGACGGGAAAAAAGAGCCAGAGGTCTGCACCTGTACGGCCAAGTGTCAAGCCGGGGCCGTCAATACGGCTTGCCCGGTCTGTAAAAACAACCTGACCGCCTGCAACGGGCCGGAGCCGAAGCCCCAGCCGGAGGAAGAAAAGCCGCAGGAGGAAAAGCCAAGCGGCATGGGCGGCCTTGTGGTGTTCTTTGTGGTGGTGCTGCTGGGCGGCGGCGCAGCCCTCTACTTCCTGAAATTCAAAAAGGAAAAAGCCGACACCACAGGCAATGACGATCTGGCCGAGTATGACTTTGGAGAGGACGAGGACGACGAGGACGAAGCCCCGGAGCCGGACGAGGATATGACAAGTGAAGATGGAAATAAGGAGGACGAAGTATGAGCTATCAGTTAGTAATTGCAGAGAAACCAAGCGTCGCCCGTAGTATTGCGGGCGTGATCGGCGCGGATAAGAAACAGGACGGCTACATGGAGGGGAACGGCTATCTGGTGAGCTGGTGTATCGGCCACCTTGTTTCCCTTGCCGATGCCGGGACTTATGACGAGCGTTTCAAAAAATGGCGCTATGACGACCTGCCGATTCTGCCGCAGGAATGGCAGTACATCATTCCCGACGATAAGAAAAAGCAGTTTGACACCCTGCGTTCTTTGATGGAGCGCCCCGATGTTACCGGCCTTGTGTGCGCCACTGACGCCGGGCGCGAGGGGGAATTGATTTTCCGTTTCGTCTACCAGATGACGGGCTGCAAGAAACCGTTTCAGCGCCTTTGGATTTCCAGCATGGAGGATGCGGCCATTAAAGACGGCTTTGCCCACCTGAAACCGGGAGCCGATTATGATAACCTGTATCAGTCGGCCCTTTGCCGGGCGCAGGCGGATTGGCTGGTGGGGATCAACGCGACAAGACTTTTCTCCATCCTCTACCACAAGACCCTGACCGTGGGCCGTGTCCAGACGCCGACCCTGAAAATGCTGGTTGACCGGGAGGCCAAGATCAGCAGCTTTCAGAAAGAGAAATACCACATCGTCCAGATCGTGGCGGGCGGCATGGAGGCGGCCAGTGAACGCATAGGAAACGCAGACGACGCCAAGGCCCTGAAAGCCGCCTGTGAAACGGCGCAGGCCGTTTGTGTGTCGGTAACACGGGAGAAAAAGACGGAGCAGCCGCCCCGCCTCTATGACCTCACCACCTTGCAGCGGGAGGCAAACCGGCTGTTTGGATTTACCGCCAAGCAGACCCTTGACTATGCCCAGCAGCTCTATGAAAAGAAGCTGCTGACCTATCCCCGCACCGACAGCCAGTATTTGACCGATGATATGCTGCCAACGGCGGAAAGCCTTGTGTCCGGCCTGTGGCCGCTGCTTCCCTTTGCGGCGGGGCTTGACCTGTCCCCGCAGTTTGGCCGGGTGCTGAACAGCAAAAAGGTGAGCGACCACCATGCCATTGTCCCGACAATGGAATTTGTGCAGAAAGGCTTTGACGGGCTGACCGAGGGAGAAAAGAAACTGCTGTCCCTTGTGTGCTGCAAGCTGCTGTGCGCCGTGGCCGCGCCCCATGTGTACGAGGCTGTCACCGCCACATTCACCTGTGCCGGGAACACCTTTACCGCCAAGGGAAAGACCATCCTGACCCCCGGCTGGAAAGAGCTTGACCGCCGCTTTAAGGCGTCGTTCAAAACAGACGCCGACGACACCGCCCCGGAGCCTGCGCGGGAACTGCCGGAGATCACCGAGGGGCAGACCTTTGACAAGGTAACTGCCGCTGTCACCGAACATTTCACCGCACCGCCAAAATCCTACACGGAAGATACCCTGCTTTCCGCTATGGAGCGCGCCGGTACGGACGATCTGCCGGAGGACGCCGAGCGGCAGGGATTGGGAACCCCGGCCACCCGCGCCTCCATCTTAGAAAAGCTGGTGCAGATGGGCTTTGTGGAGCGCAGGGGCAAACAGCTTGTTCCCACCAAGGACGGCCACAACCTTGCCTGCGTGCTGCCGGAAGTGCTGACCTCTCCCCAGCTTACGGCACAGTGGGAAACGGAGCTGACGGCCATTGCCAAGGGGCAGGCCGACCCGGAGGGCTTCATGGCTGGCATTGCAGAAATGACAAGGGGCCTGATCGCAAACTACTCCCAGATCAGCGAGGACGCGCAGAAGTTGTTTCAAACCGAGCGTGTGGTTATCGGCAAATGTCCGCGCTGCGGGGAAAGCGTCTACGAGGGCAAAAAGAACTACTACTGCGGAAACCGAAGCTGCCAGTTTGTCATGTGGAAGAATGACCGATTTTTTGAGGAACGGGGCAAGGCGTTCACCCCGAAGATCGCCGCCGCGCTACTTAAAGACGGAAAAGCAAAGGTAAAGGGCCTGCGCTCCATGAAAACCGGCAAGACCTATGACGGGACGGTGCTTTTGGCCGATACCGGCGGCAAGTATGTGAACTACCGCGTGGAACAGAGGGACAAAAACTAAAAACAGCAAGCATAGGGAGTGTAGCCACACTCCCGGCAAAATCCCTGACCCGGCGCACCTGCCGGGCCGGGGATTTTCTCTTTGGGGAAGCCCCAAACCCCTTGTATCCAGCAAATTTACAATTCATCTATTCCAAGATACACCATGTCATAGTATAATAAAGCCAACGATAATATCCATTTGAGGTGATAAGTGTGAAAATATTAGTTAGTGCTTGTATTATGGGAGTGGATTGTAAATACAATGGAAAAAATAACAAAAATCTGGCAGCTATCAACTACTTAAAAGATAAAGAAATTATTTGCATTTGTCCAGAGCAATTAGCAGGTATGGCTACTCCCAGACCTTGTGCAGAGATTGTGAATGGTGTAGTAACAGACGAAAATGGAAATGATGTTGATTTGGAATATAAACGAGCAGTATCAATGGCATTATCCAAAATTCAACATGAAGATATTGAGTTAGCTATACTACAATCCAGAAGTCCTACCTGCGGAGTAAATCAAATATATGATGGTAGCTTTACCGGAAAATTGATTTCTGGAATGGGATTGTTTGCAAAGGCATTAAAAGAACGAGGCATCAAAGTTATTGATGTTGAAGAAGTAGAAAGCTTTAATTTGTTAGACTGTCCCCAGCTTCAATCAATCTAACCCAAACTTTCAAAATTGAATATCAGCCGCTTATTATCGGCCCACCCAGCAGGAAATTTTTCAAAGGTTTCCTGCTTTTCTTATGCCATTTTTCAGAAAGGATGTGAACCCCAAATGTCTTACAGCTCCTACGACCACGACGATTTAGAACCGGCCAGCACCATGCGGATCGAGCGCCGGATTTACTTTGAAAGCGGCAAGGCCGATCTCTCCGAAATGGTAAAGCTGCCCCTTGCGGAGCTTCTTTCCCTGCGGGCGGAAAGCGCCGCCGCAGAACAGGAAGTGTTTGACCGCCTGAAAGAACAGGCCGCCGCATGGGAGGAACAGGCCGGAAGAACCCTGTTTCTGGACAAAGCCCTTGAATATGCCCGGACGCTTCCCGTTACCCATACCGCAAACCAGTGGGAGGCCCCGGACGAGTACCGCCATATCCGCAGCAACATGGTCTACCAGATGGATTACTCCATTTCCGAGAATACCCGGTATGACAGCGCCGCCCAAAAATCTATTCCCTACTCGTGGACGCTCCGCTGGGGCCTTTATACCAACGCGCCCCACGGAAACCAGCGGGAAAAGATCGCCGGACAGGATCGGAAAGTCTTTGCCAGCCGGGAAGAACTGGACAAGTACCTGAATGGCCGGATCAAAGCCCACGAACATTACTTTACCGAAATTTCCCCGGCCATCCCCAAGGAATACGCCGACTGCTTTAAGGTCAACGGCTGCCTGCTCCCCGGCTACACCATTGAGGGAGAGGAACCGGCAAAAGCCGCAGAGCTTCCCGCGCAGGAAGAAACCGCGCAGCCGCAGCAGACCACAACCACCCCGGAAAGGAGGGAACCCGTGAACGAAGTATTTTCTATTTTTCTTGATAACCGCGCCGAAGCGCAGACCGGCGGGCCGCATGGGTACTGGCTTTCCCTGCCGACTACCGCCGAACAGGTACAGGAAGCCCTAAAGGAAATCCACATTACCGCCGACAACCAGCAGGACTTGTTCATTGGCGGCTTTTCCACCCCGGAGGGAAAACCGCTGGAACTGCCGGAGGATTTAATCAGAGCCGCCAGCGTGGACGAACTGAACTTCCTTGCTGCCCAGCTTCAAAAGCTGGACGCCGTGGAGCTGGCGGAGCTGAACGCCGCCATGCAGTCCCCGGCAAAAATGCAGACCATTGGGCAGCTTTTGGACTACGCCGAAAACACCGATTGTTTTGTCTTAATCAACGCCAAGGACAACCGCAGTCTGGGGGAATATTATCTGAATGATTCCGGGCTGTTTGTCGTCCCCGACCCGTGGAAACCGGCCATTGACACCGACCGGCTGGGAAGTTTTATCGCCAACGAGGAACAGGGAACCTTTACCGATTACGGCTATATTCTGCGAACCAGCGACGAATGGCAGCGTGTCCATGAGGGCCAGCCAGTGCCGGAGAAATACCGGGTGATGGCCTATCCCGCGCCGGAAATTCTGCGGGAGGAAAGCAAGGTGCAGCCGGAAGCGGCAGCGCCTACAAAGGCCCCACAGCCTGTCACCCCCATTCTCTTAAACGGCCAGAACAGCGCCGAGCGCATGAAAGAGATCACCGACCGGCTGGAAACCGGCATACAGGAGCTTTTCGAGAGTGAACGCTACAAAGCCTATCTCACCACCATGTCCAAGTTCCACAGTTACAGCTTCAACAATACCCTCCTGATCGCCATGCAGGGTGGACAGCTTGTGGCGGGCTACAACAAGTGGCGGGACGATTTTCACCGCAATGTAAAGAAAGGCGAAAAGGCCATCAAAATACTGGCCCCGGCCCCGTTCAAGGCGAAAAAGGAAGTGCAAAAGCTGGATGCACAGGGCAGGCCGGTGATGGGAAAGGACGGAAAGCCTGTTACCGAAGTACAGGAAATACAGGTTCCGGCCTTTAAGATCGTTTCCGTCTTTGATGTGAGCCAGACCGAGGGGGAACCGCTGCCCTCTATCGGCGTGGAAGAACTGACCGGCAGCGTGGAACGCTACGGGGAATTTTTCAAGGCGCTGGAACAGACCTCCCCGGTTCCCATTGGTTTTGAGGATATTCCGGGCGGTTCCCACGGCTACTACCACCTGACGGAAAAGCGGATCGCCATTCAGGAGGGCATGAGCGAATTACAGACCCTAAAGACGGCCATCCATGAGATCGCCCATTCCAAGCTCCACGCCATCGACCCGGAAGCCCCGGCCATAGAGCAGGCCGACCGCCCCGACAGCCGCACCCGCGAGGTGCAGGCCGAAAGCGTGGCCTATGCCGTCTGCCAGCACTACGGGCTGGACACCTCCGACTATTCCTTTGGCTATGTGGCCGGTTGGAGTTCCGGCAAGGACTTGAAAGAGCTGAAAGCCTCCCTTGAAACCATCCGGGCCACCGCCCATGAGCTGATTACCACCATTGACGGCCACCTTGCCCAGCTTCAGAAAGAACGGCAGACCCAGCAGGAGCAGCCGCAGGCCGCGCCGCTGGAACGGGCCGCCGAGCAGCCAGACCCGGACAGCGTATTTTCCAAGCTGCCCCCGGAGCAACAGCGGGAAATGACCGCCAGCGTAAAAGCCATGCTGCAAGCCCTCATTGACGCAGATTTGAAATCCACCGGCGAAGTGTCGCAGGGAACCAAGGAGGCGGCGCAGGCGCAGGGCTTTACCATTGCCGGGGATGGAACGCTGGAACAGGCAGAAGCCCAGCAGGAGGCCGCCTACCGTTTGGAAAGCGGCGATTACCTGTATATCCAGACATCGGAAACCGGCTACGATTACACGCTGTATGACCCCGACTACAAGGAACTGGACGGAGGCCAGCTTGACAATCCCGACCTGTCCCTTGCGGAAGCCGGAAAAGAAATCCTTGCCATCCATGAGCGACCGGCTGGGACGATGGAACCCCTGACCGGCGACAGGTTGGATGATTTTCTGGAAGCAACCGAACAGGCCAACGCCATTCCCCAGCCGCAGGCATGGAACGGGATCGACGGCCTTTTGAATGGAAAGCCGTTCATGCCGGAGGCGTCCCCGGTTGACCGAGCCGCCGCCCTGATCGAGCTGGCGGAGAAAAACGCCCCGCGTTTGGGCAGCGAGGAACGGCAGTTGATTATGTCTTATGCCGAGGCCGTGGGCGATACGGACAAGGTGATCGGGCTTATCAACCGTCTGTGCGAACAGGGTTATGAGCTGCAAAACGGCCAGATGGATTCCTTTGTGAAAAGCGAGATTGAAAGTGAGATTGCCGTTGCCAACGCCCAGCGGCAGATCGCGCAGAATCCGGCAGCGGAGCCGGTTGTCACGATCCTTTGGAGTGAAAGCCCCCATCTGAAAGACGGCCAGCAAATGCCGCTGCATGAAGCCGAGGCCGTTTTCAAGGAGCTGGACAGCGCCAGACGCCATGAACGGGAGCAGCCGGGCTATACGGGCCATTGGTACGACAAGACCAAGTTCCGCATTGACTTTACCATGCAGGGCCAGCCGGACAGCTACGAGGGGCGGCAGGACTTTGGCGACGGGGACGGTTCCCTGATCCAGCATATCCGGGGCTATCACGAATACTACGCACAGGATGAAAGCTGGAAAAACCATGTGCTGCACCATGAGGGGCCGGAGGCATGGGAGGCGGACAAGGCCCAGCGGGATATGCTGCTGCATGAGTTCATCCCGTATATGGAACTGCATTGCAATCTGGCCGCTATGGAGCAGGAGGCCCGGCGTCCCCTGCGATCCGGGGAAACCCTGACGCCGGAACAGACCGCTTATTTCAACGCGGTTTTAGACTATGTAAAGGAGTGCCGCCCACTTCTCAATCAGGGCCAGTACCACTTGCCGGAGCCGCCGCAGCTTGCCGACTTCGACCAGAGCTTGCAGGACTACAAAAAACAGATCGAGGCAGAGCTGGAACAGGAGGCCGCCGCTGCCGGGCTGACGGTGGAGGAATATATTGCCTCTGACTATAAGGCCCCGGCGCAGCCCAACTTTTCCATCTACCAAGTGCCGCCCGGCCCGGAGGGACGCGACTTCCGATACCGTTCCTATGAGGAATTGCAGGCGGACGGGCTTTCGGTGGACAGGAAAAATTACCAGCTTATCTACACCGCGCCGCTGGACAAGGACACCACACTGGACGAGATTTACCGCCGCTTCAACATAGAACATCCCGCCGATTACAAGGGACATTCCCTCTCAATGGCGGATATTGTGGTGTTCCGGCAGGATGGGAAACAGACCGCCTACTATGTGGACGAGGGAGCCGACTACCGGCAGGTGCCGGAGTTTTTCGCCCAGCCGGAAAAGCAGCTCACGCCAGACGAGTGCATGACCGGCGAACAAATCCAGACGCCGAGAGGCCGTTTCTATCTGACCGACAGGAGCCGGGAACAGATGGAGGCCGCCGGGTATGGATTCCACCACCAGTCGGAGGACGGCAGGTATCTCATTATGGCAAATGGCACAAGAGCCTTTGCCATCCCCGCCCAGCCAGAAAGCCATATCAAGACGGCGGAAATGTCCACCGAGCAGAACTACAACATGATCGACGGCATGATGAACAATGCCCCGTCTATGGAGGAACTGGAAGCAAGGGCAAAAGCCGGGGAACAGATTTCCCTTTTGGATGTGGCTGAGGCAGCCAAGGCGGAGGCCAAAAAGCCCAAGCAGACCCGAAAGACGACGCAGAAACAAAAGAAACCATCCATCCGGGCGCAGCTTGCCGCCGCCAAGGAGGAACAGAAAAAAAGGCCCCCGGCGCGGGAAAAATCAAAAGAAATGGAGGTATGAGGAATGTATTTCACCGTGGAAGAAGAAAACCTGATCTGTCTGTACCACAACGCCGACCGCCGCAGGACGGCGGCAAATCTCCGGGCAGCTTTGCCTGACATGGACAAGGAAATGACGGCGCTGGCCTGCCAGACCGCCGATAAGCTGGACGCCATGAGCGACGCCGACTTTGCGGCGCAGCAGTTCCACTTCACAGACGAATAAGCAAAACGCCGGGCGCGGGGGCTGTCAAAGCCTCTGCGTCCGGCGCTTCTTTTTTGTCCATTTTCCCGCATTTAGAACCCCGTTTTGAGGGGAACAGGATAACTTTATCCACCTGCCTGCCGACCATGCGGAAAAACCCTTGATTTCCGTGGACTTTTACCGCCCTAAATGCGTAGACTTGACTTTTGGGGACTTCTTAACTATAATAATACTCAAGCAGGGGGACTACCTTGTAGTTGAGAA
>ENA-UOJR01002008-UOJR01002008.1-human-gut-metagenome-genome-assembly--contig:-C115P-NODE-2008-length-15377-cov-14.681308_pt1 | contig 15377 bp, 10 predicted proteins | sample MGYA00242354_ERZ723901 | MGnify/ENA metagenome assembly ERZ723901
ACCGGCAGAGCTGTTTTAGGGGTTACAGTGTTCTAAGGGAAGAAACACGAGGAGGAGAAATCGATCCATGAAGCAAAAACTGAGTTTTAAAGAATACATCTATGTGGCCAGTATGCTGTTCGGCATGTTCTTCGGCGCAGGAAACCTGATTTTCCCGGTTTATATGGGACAGGTGGCTGGCCGGAACATGTGGGCGGCCGTTCTTGGCTTCCTGATCACCGGCGTGGGCCTGCCTCTGCTGGGCGTGGCTGCCTTGGGCATCAGCCGCAGAACGGCCTTTTTGACCTCAGTCATAAGGTGAGCCGTCCCTATGCGTTCTTTTTTACCTGCGCCCTTTATCTGACCATCGGGCCGTTTTTCGCCATTCCCCGGTGCGCAACGACTTCCTTCACTGTGGGTCTGGAGCAGATCCTGCCCCACGATGACAAAAGCTGGCTCTACCTGCTGCTGTTCTCTCTGCTGTTTTTCGCTGTGACGTTGGTCCTTTCTCTGCGGCCGGGCAAGATCCTCACTTATGTGGGCAAGGTCCTGACTCCCTGCTTCCTGGTGTTCCTGGCGATTATGGTGTTCGTGACGATCCTGCATCCCACCACCAGCATCGGCGCGGTGGAGCCTCAGGGGGCTTATGCCGCACAGCCCTTCTTCACCGGCTTTCTGGAGGGCTATAACACCATGGACGCCCTGGCAAGCCTTGCCTTCGGTATCGTGGTAGTGCAGGTGATCCAGGGTTTGGGTGTGGAAAAGGCGGAATCCGTGGCCATGACCACCGTCCGCTCCGGTATTCTTAGCTGCCTGCTGATGGGCGTGATCTATCTGCTGGTGACGCTGATGGGCGTCTGGAGCCGGGGCGCGCTGGAAGCCGCTCCCAACGGCGGCACGGCGCTGGCACAGATCGCCCAGCACTATCTGGGCAAGGCGGGCTTGTTGGTGTTGGCTGCCACCGTGACGCTGGCCTGCCTGAAAACGGCGGTGGGCCTTATCACCAGCTGCGCGGAGACCTTCGTGGGGATGTTCCCCAAGGGCCTGTCCTATCGGAATTGGGTGTTCGTGTTCACGGGCATTTCCTTCTTGCTGGCCAACGTGGGCCTGACCGCCATCATCACCTACGCTGTGCCGGTGCTGATGTTCCTGTATCCCCTGGCCATCACCTTGATCCTGCTGGCGCTGCTGGGCCACTTCTTTGACCATGACCGGGCTGTGTACGCCTGGGTCACCGGCCTGACTCTGGTGGCGGCTTTCTACGATCTGCTGCGGACGCTGCCGGATCATCTCCGTGCGGTGCTCCATGTGAATGGCTTGGTCGACACTGTGGGCAAGGCGCTGCCCTTTGCCACCATCGGCCTGGGCTGGATCTGCCCCGCGATCCTGGGGCTGGTTATTGGCCTGATTTTCCGGGCCGTCCGTCCGAAGAAGGCATAACATTATAAAATGTAAAAGGAACAGACCTTTGCGGGTCTGTTCCTTTTTTGCCATAAAATTTGATTCCCGGCACATACTACCTCCAGAAACGGAGGGATCGCATGGAAAAAATCTCGAATGATTACCGGGAAAACGTCCGGGTGCTGGACGGCCTTTTAGGCGTGGGCCGCAGCTGCGACATGGTGAGCCGGGATTACCTGATCGGCGGACGGCGGGCCCGGCTGTGGGTGGTGGACGGCTTTGGCAGCGACAGCATCCTTGAGCGGATGGGGGCTTTCTGGCTGACACTGAAGCCGGAAAACGTGGTGGGCCTCACCGAAATGCAGGACTTTCTGGATCGGTATATTACCTTTTCAGAATCCAACGTCACCTTTGACATATCCGACGCCGTGACCTCCGTATTTTTGGGAAAATCCCTGCTGGCGGTGGAGGGACTGGCGGGGGTGGCGCTGATGGACGCCAAGGGCTACCCCAGCCGGAGCGTACACGAGCCGCCGGACGGCAAGGTGCTCCGGGGCAGCCACGACGGCTTTGTAGAGGCAGTGGTGCCCAATATGGCGCTGCTGCGCCGCCGCATCCGGGACCCGCACCTCACTATGGAGGGGCACAAGGTTGGTTCCCGCACCCATAATGACGCGGTCCTCTGCTATCTGGATGACAAGGTGGATCAGGACCTGCTGCGGAAGCTCCGGGGCAAGCTGCTGGGACTGGACGTCCGATCCCTCACCATGGCGCAGGAGAGTCTGGCGGAGGCTATTCGGCCTAAGCAGTGGTATAATCCGTTTCCGAAAGTGCGCTATACAGAACGGCCCGACGCGGCGGCGGCCAGCATCATGGAGGGCAGCATCGTCCTCATGGTGGACAATTCCCCCTCTGTGATGATCCTGCCCACCGGCTTTTTCGATTTCACACAGGAATCCAACGACTATTACTTCCCGCCGCTGGTTGGCACCTATCTCCGGGTCCTGCGGGTAACGGTATTTCTCCTTTCTTTATTTATTACCCCGGCGTGGTATCTCATGGTCAGCGAACCGAACCGTTTGCCGGGGTGGCTGAACTTCCTGTCTTCCCCGGAGCCGGTGTCTTTGAGCCTGCTGAGTCAACTTCTGGTGGTGGAATTTCTCATCGACGTATTAAAGCTGGCGTCCCTGAACACACCGGACAGTCTTTCCAATTCCTTTTCCATGCTGGGAGCCTTGGTTCTGGGGGATTTTGCCGTGCAGGCCGGATGGCTGGGGCCGGAGGTGCTGGTGTATATGGCCTTCGTGTCCGTGGCGGGGTTCGCCCAGCCCAGCTACGAGCTGGGCTACGCCTTCAAACTGCTGCGGGTGGCGCTGCTGTTGGTGACGGCGGCCTTTGATGTCTGGGGGTTTTGTCTGGGCGTGGTGGGGATCTTCGTCCTGCTGTGCACCACAAAGCCTTTAGTTGGGAAAGGGTATCTCTATCCACTGGTTCCCTTCAACGGCAAGGCGCTGCTGCGGCTGCTGGTCCGGGAACCTATCAGCCGGGACAATACCTGAGAGCCTGTCAATAGAGCAGTGAGCTTTCCGCAGCGGGCAGAAAGAGCTTTTTCAATATGTTAAGCAGCCGTTTTCTCAATGAAGGCGGCTGTTTCTTCATTTGCGGGAGTGGGGTATAGGCCTGCGGGCTTGGAAACGCCCGTGTCGAAACATGTTGATTGGGATTTTTTACAATTGCCGCAATCGATTACGCCGAAAATTCCATGAAAATACCAAGAAGTCCATGAGTTTTTTCCTATATCAGCGAAGTTTTTTCTATCGCTTTTTCAGGGGGGAGCCGATACAATAGCATCATAACGGCGAGGCGGCCTGGCCGCCTTGAACGGATGATCAATGATCTTGAGGAGGAACTAAGATGAAAAAGACACTTGCAATTCTCCTGTCTGCTGTCATGATGCTGGGCCTGCTGGCCGGCTGCGGCAGCAAGACCACGGAGCAGCCCTCTACCTCTGGCACTGAGAACACGGAGACCGCCGCGCTGAACGTGGGTGTGTTCTACTATGACTACTCTGACGTGTACATCTCCAGCGTCCGCAGCTCTATGGATGAGCAGCTCAAGGCTATGGGCGTGAACTACACCAACTATGACGGTGGCAGCAACCAGGCCCAGCAGACCGACCAGATCAACACCGCCATCTCCAACGGCGCCAACCTGCTGATCGTCAACATCGTTGAGACTTCCTCTCCCGATGCCGCTCAGAACGCTGTTGAGGCCGCTAAGACCGCCGGTATCCCCATCATCTTCTTCAACCGCGAGGTTTCTGACGATGTTGTGAACAGCTATGAGAAGTGCGCCTTCGTCGGCACCAACGCTCCCGAGGCCGGTCACATGCAGGGCCAGATGGTCGGCGAGTATCTGCTGGAGAACTATGACACCGTGGACCTGAACGGCGACGGCGTCATTTCCTACGTGATGTTCAAGGGCCAGGAAGGCAACGCTGAGGCTGAGGCCCGTACTCAGTTCGGCGTGGAGGACGCTAACGCTGTCCTGACTGCCGCTGGCAAGCCCGAGCTGGCTTACTACAACGCTTCCGCTACCGATAAGTATCTGGTCGACCAGGGCGGCAAGTGGTCCGCTCAGGCTGCTAATGACTACATGGCCACCATCCTCCCCGAGTATTCCGAGGCTAACGGCAACATGGTCGAGCTGATCATCTGCAACAACGACGGCATGGCCGAGGGCGCTGTCTCTGCTCTGCAGGGCGTTGGCTATAACACTGGCGACGGCAAGACCATCCCCGTGTTCGGCGTTGACGCTACCGATTCTGCCAAGCAGCTCATCAACGAGGGCAAGATGACCGGCACCATCAAGCAGGATGCCGAGGGCATGGCTTCCACCATTCTGAACCTGGTTAGTAGCGTTCAGGGCGGCGGCGAGCTGATGGACAACACCTCTTCCTTCAACGTGGACGAGGGCGTTGCCAAGATCCGTGTGCCTTACGCCACCTACACCGGCGAATAAGCCAGACCATCGCTTCTCTCGCCCCATTAAACAGTAAGGATAAGCGGGGCTGTCGATTCGACAGCCCCGCTTTACAATTCAAGCGGTTCCGGTTCGGGCCGCTTTTCAACCCGCAGTGGAACGAACCCCGAGACGGACGGAACGTGCCGCAAGGGGTCTGCCGCGGGAATCACGCAGATAGGAGGTAAACGCAATATGGAGCAGCCGGCATTGCTGGAAATGCGGAATATCACAAAGGAATTCCCTGGTGTCAAGGCGCTGGATGGCGTTTCCCTTACCGTCCGGCCCGGCACCGTCCACGCCCTGATGGGTGAGAACGGCGCAGGAAAGTCCACCCTGATGAAATGTCTGTTCGGCATTTATGCCAAGAATGCAGGTACCATCGTTCTGGACGGTAAGGAAGTTGATTTCAAAAGTTCAAAAGAGGCGCTGGAAAACGGCGTGGCCATGGTCCATCAGGAACTGAACCAGGCCCTGACCCGCAGCGTCATGGATAACCTGTGGCTGGGCCGCTATCCCAAGGTGGCGGGTCTCATGGTCAGCGAGTCTGTCATGCGCAAGCGCACCCGGGAGATCTTTGAGGAGCTGGATGTCCATGTGGACCCCAAGGCCATCATGTCCACCCTGCCCGTTTCCCAGCGGCAGATGGTGGAGATCGCCAAGGCGGTCAGCTACAACGCGAAGATCATCGTGTTCGATGAGCCTACCTCCTCTCTGACGGAGGCGGAGGTCGAGCACCTGTTCCGCATCATCAATATGCTGAAGGAGCGGGGCTGCGGCATCATTTACATCAGCCACAAGATGGACGAGATCCTCCGCATCAGTGACGAGGTCACCATCATGCGTGACGGTCAGTGGGTGGCAACGCGCCACGCCAAGGACCTGACCATGGAGGAAATCATCAAGCTGATGGTGGGCCGCGAACTGACCAACCGTTTCCCGCCCAAGGACAATAAGCCCGGCGAGGTGATCCTGGAAGTGGAGCATCTGGCGGGCAAATACACCCGCCTGAAGGACGCCAGCTTCCAGCTGCGCAAGGGTGAGGTGCTGGGTATCGCCGGACTGGACGGCTCCGGACGCACGGAGGTGCTGGAGAATCTGTTCGGCGCCATGACCAAGGAGAGCGGCACCATCCGCCTCCACGGTAAGGAGATCAAGAACAAGACCCCCCGGGAAGCCATTAAAAACGGCTTCGCCCTGCTGACGGAGGAACGCCGGGCCACGGGTATCTTCGGGATCCGTGACATCAAGGAAAACACCGTCATTTCTAACCTGAAAAGCTATCTGGCAGGCGGTTTCTGCCTCAGCGAAAAGAAAATGAAAGAAGATGCCGACTGGGCGATCCAGGCCATGCACATCAAAACGCCCAGTCAATCCACACAGATCCGCTCGCTCTCCGGCGGAAACCAGCAGAAGGTCATCATCGGCCGCTGGCTTCTGACCAAGCCTGAGGTCCTGCTGCTGGACGAGCCGACCCGCGGTATCGACGTGGGCGCGAAATACGAGATCTACCAGCTGATCCTCGACCTTGCCAAGGAGGGGAAGGGTGTCATCATGGTGTCCTCCGAAATGCCGGAGCTGTTGGGCATTTGTGACCGTATTCTGGTCATGTCCGGCGGTGTTCTGGCCGGCGAGGTGGATGCCCGGAACACCAGCCAGGAGGAGATCCTGACGCTGGCAGCCAAATATGTGTAAGGAGGAGCGCACTGTGAATCAAGAAACGAACGTACAGGAAAAGGAAGCCCGTGTCCGGCAGCCGTGGACGGCCCAGCGGGTGGGAGACATCCTTTTAAATAACGCATTGCTCATCATCATGGCCATTGCGGTCGTTTACATCGCCATCAAGAACCCCAACTTCATCAAACCCGCATCACTCATCAACATCCTCTCCCAGACGGCGGCCTATCTGCCTGCCGCATTGGGCATCGGCGGCTGTATCGTGCTGACCGGTACCGACCTGTCCGCAGGCCGTGCCGTGGGTATCACCGCCTGTATCTCTGCATCTCTGCTGCAGAACGCAGCTAACATGGCCAACAAGATGTGGCCGCAGATCGGTACTCTGCCCATTCCCGTGGTCATTGTGCTTGCCATGCTCATCGGCGCGGCAATCGGCTGCTTCAACGGCTTCTTCGTGGCAAAATTCAAGCTGCATCCTTTCATCGTGACTCTGGGCACACAGCTGATCCTCTACACCGTACTGCTTTTGTATGTCCAGCAGGGCAATAACAAGGGTATGGCTATCTCCAATCTGGACCCGTCCTACACCGGCTTTGTCAAGGGCAGCCTGTTCAGCATCGGCGGTACGCCCATTCCCAACTATGTGCTGTTCGCCATCGTGCTGACGGCGGTCATGTGGTTCGTCTGGAACAAGACCACCTTTGGCAAGAACATGTTTGCTCTGGGCTCCAATGAGGAAGCTGCCAGAGTTTCCGGCGTCAATGTGTTCGGCGTGACGGTGGGCGTTTTCGCCCTGGCCGGCGCTATGTATGGTTTTACCGGCTTCATCGAGGGCGCACGTATCGGCTCCAACACGGCCAACACCGGCCTGAACTATGAGTTGGACGCCATCGCGGCCTGCGTCATCGGCGGCGTGTCCTTCGTGGGCGGCATTGGTAAGATCAGAGGTATCGTTATCGGCGTTGTGATGCTGCGCTTGATCTTCGTGGGTCTGACCATGGTGGGTGTGCCGCAGGATCTGCAATACCTCATCAAGGGCGCTATCATCCTGTTTGCCTGCGCACTGGATATGCGGAAATACCTTGTGAAAAAATGATCTGCGACAAAGATGGCCCGCCTTTGCGAGCCATCTTTGCTTTATCTGGGACTTTTTGCGGCGAAACGGCGGCAAAAACCGCCGTTTTTCCTGCAATCCAGCCAATTCACGTTCGGACTACCCCTTGAACTCGAAAAACATGGACATACCGTTTCGCTTCGCTTCACTTCGTGGTATAATAGCCGCAAAAGAGGCTGCTATCGGATCGCTGCTTTTCCATCCGGCAAAGCCGGAGGACCGGGCGGCGGAGGTGCCGTAGACAAGAAAGAAGGTCGGAGCCATGGAACTGTACCGGGTGCTGTTGGTAGATGACGAGGAGGATATCCGCGAGGGTATTAGCCGGAAAATGGACTGGCTGGGGCTGGGATTCTCTCTGGTGGGGGAGGCCGCCAACGGTCAGGACGCTTTGGAACTGGCGGAGAGTCTGCGGCCTGACGTGATCCTGACGGACATCAAGATGCCGTTTATGGACGGACTGGAGCTGTGCCGCATTTTGACAGACCGGCTCCCGGCGGCCCGGTTCGTGGTCTTTTCCGGCTTTGATGCATTCGAGTACGCCAAGCAGGCCATCCAGATGAACGTGGTGGAGTACATTTTGAAGCCCATCAACGCCGATGAACTGTCCGCCGTGCTGCGGCGGCTGAAGGACCAGCTGGACCGGGAGCGGGCGGAACGGCGGAACGTGGAGCTTCTCCGCAGCCGCTATACGGAAAACCTGCCTGTTTTGCGGGAGTTGTTCTACGCCAATCTGCTGGACGGGCACATCGAGCCGGGAACGGAGCGGGAGCGGGCGGCGCGTCTGGACATCGACCTTCAGGGCGAGGAATGGGCGGTGGGCCTTGCCTACATCGGCAGCGACCGGAGAGACGCCCTGTCCACATTGTCCGTCCAAAAGCTGCTGGAGGAATCCCTGACGGCGGATCGGTGCCGCCTCACCCTGTATAACGACTGGGTAGCGGTGATCGTCAGCCTGACAGAATCGTTTACCATCTATGACCTGATCCGCGTGCTGGACCGAGTCTGTACATTGGCGGCATCCTATCTGGGCCTGACGCTGACGGTGGGCGTGGGCGCACCCTGCAAAGAGCTTTCCGGGATGGCGCGGTCCGCAGCTGAAGCGAGAACGGCGCTGGAATACCGTTCCATGGTGGGCCGGGGACAGGTCATCTACATCGGAGACCTGGAGCCGGACGGCGGTCAGGTGCTCACCTTTGAAGAAGCGGACGAGCGGACCCTGACTGCGGCGGTGAGACTGGGCAGCGAACAGGAGGTCCGGGACGCGGCGGCGGCTCTGGCGGGCAAGATCCGGGAGGCGAACCCCGCCGCCGGACAGTACAACCTGTTCCTTATGGAACTGGTGACGCACCTGATGAAAATGACCCGGCGCTCCGGCGTGGGCGTGGAGGAGGTTTTCGGCACGGGCTTTTCCTTACCCATTCAGGACTCCGCGCTGCCCAGTCTGGAGGAACTGGAGGGCTGGTGTGCGGAGCGCTATCTGCGGCTCCGCACGCTGATCCGCCGCCGTCAGACGGATTCGGCGGGACAGACGGTGGAAGCGGCCAAGGAGTATATCCGGCAGCATTACGCGGAGAGCGACCTGTCGGTGGAAAAGCTGTGCGCGTATCTGCATTTAAGTTCCACCTATTTTTCCACGCTGTTCAAACGGGAAACGGGGACCAGCTTCACAGCCTATGTTACCACGGTGCGGATGGAGGCGGCTGCGGAAGCGATCCGCGGCACAGAGGAGAAAACGTATCTCATCGCCCAGCGGTGCGGCTATGAGGACCCCAACTATTTCAGCTATGTGTTCAAGCGGCATTTCGGCGTGACACCGACGAAGTACCGCAGCGAGGGTAAGTGACGGACGGAGAGAGGAGCCACCTGTGGATAAGAAACCTTCCGGCTTTAAAGCAAGGTGGAAAGCGCGGTATCACCATGCCAGTATTCAGTTGATCCTGTCCATCGCCTTTACGGCGGTGGCCGTGATTGGAATGCTGTTTCTGGGGATGGCGCTGCTGCTGCGCTTTTCCTCCTCCGCCAACGAGATGGCGGCGGAGAGCAGCCAGCGTGTGCTGGCACAGGTGAACTGGAATCTGGACAGCTATCTGCGGAACATGATGCGGGTATCCGACACGGTGTATTACCGGGTCATCAAGAGCGCGGATCTGGAGCAGAGCGATACGGCGCAGGAGCTGCGTGATGCTTTGAAGCTGCTGTACGCCAAGGACCGGGATGTACTGGTGTCTCTGGCGGTGTTTGATGGGAACGGCGAGCTGATCTCCGCCACGCCCCTGACAGAATTGAAAAACAGTGTGACGCCCAGCCGTGAGGGGTGGTTCACCGCCGCCATGGAGCGCATTGAAAACCTGCATTTTTCCACGCCTCATGTGCAGCACATGTTTGAGGACCCCGACGCGCGGTATCATTGGGTGGTGTCCCTCAGCCGCCATGTGGAGTTGACCCGGGGCGGCGTGATCCAAAGCGGCGTGCTGCTGGTGGATATGAACTTCAGCGGCATTGAGCAGATCTGCAAGGATGTATCCTTTTTCGACGGGCAGGGTTATCTCTACCTGATCGACGGAAACGGAGAGATCATCTACCACCCCCGTCAGCAGCTTCTCTATGCGGGCTTGCAGGAGGAAAACAACCTGACGGCCGCCGGGTATTCCGACGGGACGCATACGGAGATTTTCCACTCCCAGCGCCGGCAGGTGACGGTGAAAACAGTGGGCTACACCGGCTGGAAGCTGGTGGGCGTGGTGCCGGCGGAGACGCTGCGGGACAATTACAGTCAGCTTTTGCTGTTTGCCCTGTTTATAGTGTCCTTCTCCATCTTCCTGCTGGTATTCGTGAACCTGCGGCTTTCGGAGTGGATCACCGCACCTATGAAAAAGCTGGATCATGCGGTGAGAGAACTGGAAAAGGGCGTGGAGTCCGTTGACTTCAATGTGGACGGCCCCTACGAGGTGGAGCATCTGAGCCATTCCGTGCAATCCATGATCTCCACCATGCGGCACCTGATGGAGGATGTTCTCCGTCAGGAGGAGGAAAAGCGCCGCAGCGAGCTGGATGTGCTGCAATCCCAGATCAATCCGCACTTCCTGTACAACACCTTGGACAGCGTGGTGTGGATGACGGAGAACGGCCGGACACAGGAGGCTGTGGTCATGCTGACGGCGCTGGCCCGGTTTTTCCGGATCTCTCTCAGCAAGGGCAGCAACATCATTCCCATCGGGGACGAGATCGAGCATGCCCGGAACTATCTGACCATCCAGAAAATGCGCTATAAGAATAAGTTCTCTGCCGACATTTCCGTGGAGCCGGGGGTGGAGAAGCTGTATACCATCAAGCTCATCATCCAGCCGATTCTGGAAAACGCTATCTATCACGGCATGGAGTATGCCGACGGTGACGGCGAGATCCACATCCGGGCCTTCCGCGAGGAAGAAACGGTGGTCATCGAGGTGGAGGACAACGGGCCGGGTATGTCGGAGGAGATCGTGGAGCAGCTTTTGAAGCCCACAAGGGATGTGAGTGTCCCGAAGGCAAAGGGCTCCGGTATCGGCTTCCGCAATGTTCACCAGCGGATCCAGCTGACCTTTGGCAGCGCTTACGGCCTGACCATTCGCAGCGAGCCGGATAACGGGACGGTGGTGCGGATCTGCCTGCCTGTATTGGAGGAAGAGGACGCCCGGAAGTACCGGAAGGAGGGGGAGCGATGAGCCGGAAAGTATTATTGCAGCTGGTGCTTCCCCTGATTGGATTGAGCGTGCTGTTCTGGCTGCTGGCCTTCGCTCCCGGTGATAAGCATCACCAGCCAGCCCTGCTGGAAATGTCCGTTATTCTGCGGGATGGAGACGGCAATGTTTCCGCCATGCGAAAGGGCATGGAGCAGGCGGCCAAGGATCTGAACGTGGAGCTGCGCTTCCTGACCCCGGCGGAGGACAACAGTGCCGTTGAACAGGTGCAGTTGCTGGAACATGAGGTGTCGGGAGCGGCTCCGGCCATTCTGCTGATACCGGCGGACCGGGAGGCGCTGGGCGAGGCAGTATCCGCCGCCGAAGGAAAGACGACCCTTGTGACGGTGGAGAGCGATATGACTGCGTGGGGAGCCGATGCCTCTATCAGTATGGACCATCAGGCCCTTGGCGAGGCGCTTGGGAAAGCGGCGCTGAACGGGGTGCCCTTCGGCGGCACGGTGCTGCTGCTGGACAGCCTGCCCGGGGACAACGGCGTGCGGGAGCGTATGGAAGCGGCTAAGGCACTTTTGGAAGAAAAGGGCCGGCAGGTGCGCATTTACCGGTGGACCTCTGACAGTACAGCCTTCGCCAATATTTTGCGGATCGAGCGCCCGAAGGCCGTGATCGCCTTTGAAGCAGCTGCGCTGACGGAAATGGCGGAGCTGTCACGGGGAGAGGAAGCTTTCCCACTGCTCTATGGCTGCGGCTCCACCGCCGGCATCGCCGCCGCGCTGGAAAAGGGCCGTGTGACGGCCATTGCGGCGGTCAACGTGTTCTCTGCCGGGTATCTGGCAGTGGAGGCTGCGGCAAAGCTGGCCCGGCATGAAAGCTGGACGGGGGGCTCCTCTGTGGGCTTTTCCATCGTCCGGCAGGAAACGATGTACAGCAGCGATAATCAGAAGCTGTTGTTCCCTGTGACCTGAGACAGGAAGGAGAGAAGACGGATGAAAAGGATCGGTTGTCTGATCGCCGCACTGTCTCTGCTGATGACGCTCTCTGCCTGCCGTACAGGCGGGGAAGCTGAGCCAACGCTTCGGATCGGCGTGGCGCTGTATCAGCAGGAGGACACGTTCATTGAGACCGTGACCAGAGAATTGCAGCGGGTAGCCCTGGAGAAAGAACAGGCGCAGAACTGCAAAATCAACTTATATATCGCCGATGGAAAAGAGAGCCAGACCAGCCAGAATGAGCAGGTGGACCGCTTCCTGGAGCGGGGATATGACGTGATCTGCGTCAACATCGTGGACCGCACGGCGGCGGCGGTGATCGTTGACAAGGCACAGGCTGCGGGGGTGCCGGTGATCTTTTTCAACCGGGAACCGGTGGAGGAGGATCTGCGCCGCTGGAAACACGCCTACTATGTGGGTCTTCCAGCGGGAGATGCCGGAGTTTTACAGGGTGAGCTGGTACTGGACGCATGGCGGACCCAAAGAGACACGCTGGACCGTAACGGCGACGGCGTGATCCAGTATGTGATGCTGGAGGGAGAGCCGGGGCATCAGGATGCCCTGCTCCGGACGGAGTTCTGCATCTCCACTCTGGCAAACGCAGGCGTCTCTGCGGAAAAACTGGCCAGCGATGCTGCCAACTGGCAGCGGGGTCAGGCCAGCGTCAGTATGCGCCAATGGCTGCAGGAGTTCGGAGAGAACATCGAGGTAGTCTTTGCCAATAATGACGACATGGCATTGGGAGCGATTGACGCCTGCGCGGAGGCCGGCCTGGACAAGCGCTCCATGCCCTTCATTGTAGGCGTAGACGCCACGCCGCCAGCGTTAGAGGCACTGCGGGAGGGAACGCTGAAGGGGACTGTCCGCAATGACGCTGTCGGATTAGCAGAGAGCATGATGGAGCTGGCCGTTTCCCTATCCGTGGATGGAGAGGCTTCTCAGGATCTGGAATTGACGGATGAGCGGTATGTGTGGCTGCGGTATGAGGCGGTCACAGCGGAGAGCTTAGAAGATCAGGCCGTTTCATAAGAACGGCGGACATAGAATAGAAGCCCGCAGAGGGTTGGATGTACGAAGAAAACAAGGAGGCGCGAGGTATGACATATACAGGGCTGGAGACCTATGTGCAGCAGGCTGCATTTGATCAAACACTCACTCGGCTTTATGGTGCGGAGGGGGCAGAAAAGGCCCATTCCCGCTGCATGGAGGTCATGGAGGAGTTTTATAAGACCTTTGACCGTCCGGCGGAGGCGCTGTTCAGCGCACCCGGCCGTACGGAGATCGGAGGAAACCACACCGATCATCAGAAGGGCTGCGTACTGGCCGCTTCTGTTGATCTGGATATTCTGGCGGCCGTGGCGCCTACGCAGAGCGGGATCATCCGGGTGCTGTCTCAGGGATATCCCATGATCGAGGTGGATCTCCGCGAGCTTGACCCGAAGGAGGAAGAGATCAATACCTCAGCGGCGCTGATCCGGGGCGTAGCGTCCCGCATGAGCGCCATGGGCTGTGATCTGCGGGAGCGGGGACTGGATGTGTACATGACCTCCACCGTCCCCAAGGGCAGCGGTTTGAGTTCTTCCGCAGCCTATGAGGTGCTGATGGGGACCATGCTCAACGAGCTTTTCTGGGAGGGGCGCTGTACGGCGGTGGAGCTGGCCCAGATCGGCCAGTACGCGGAGAATATGTTCTTCGGAAAGCCCTGCGGTCTGATGGATCAGATGGCCTCCTCCGTGGGCGGCGTGGTATCTATTGATTTCGAGAATACGGCTCACCCGGCGGTGGAGCAGCTGGATGTGGATCTCCATGCCTACGGCTACGCCCTGTGTATTCTGGATTCCGGCGCGGGCCACGAGGATCTGACCAATGAATACAGCGCCATCACCAACGAGCTGCGGGCGGTCTGCCGCGTTTTTGACAAAGAGGTGCTGCGGGAGGTGCCGGAGGAAGCGTTTCTTGCGGAGCTGCCCAAGGTCAGAGCAGCGGCAGGGGACCGGGCGGTAAACCGGGCCTTCCATGTCTACGCGGAAAACCGTCGGGCACTGGCGGAAAAAGAGGCACTCCGTCAGGGGGATTTCGACAAGTTCCTTGCATTGGTGCGGGAGTCCGGCCGGTCCTCCGCCATGTATTTGCAGAATGTCATCCCCACCGGAAGCACGGCGGCGCAGGAACTGATGGTGACCATCGCCCTGTGCGAGCGTATTCTGGAGGGGCGGGGCGCTGTCCGTGTCCACGGCGGTGGCTTCGGTGGTACCGCCCAGGCCTTTGTGCCGCTGGATATGTTGGACACCTTCAAGAAAGCGACGGAGGCGGCGCTGGGTCAGGACTGCTGCCATGTGGTGATGATCCGCCCGGCGGGCGGCGTCAGATTGGGATAAGGAGAACAGACGCATGAGTTACCAAGCCATCAAGGACCTGGTGGGCTACGCCCTCCGCACGGGACTGATCGATGAATATGACCGCCCCTGGGCGGTGAACGAGCTGCTGCAGGCTATGGGGATGGATGCATGGGAGGAGCCGGCGGAAACGCATGAGCGCTCCTTAGAGGACATCCTGAAGGAGCTGCTGGATGACGCGGCGGCCCGGGGACGGATCGAGGATGATACCACGAACCGGGATCTCTTTGACACGGAGCTGATGGGGCGGCTGACGCCCCGGCCCTCTCAGGTCATCAGCGAGTTCCGGCGGCGGTATCAAGCTGACCCGAAGGATGCCACGGACTGGTTTTACCGCTTCAGTCAGGACACGGACTACATCCGGCGCTACCGCATCGCAAGGGATGTGAAGTGGAAGGCGGCCACCCCCTACGGGGAGCTGGACATCACCATTAACCTCTCCAAGCCGGAGAAGGACCCCAAGGCCATCGCGGCGGCAAAGGCGGCCCCTCAGACCAGTTATCCCAAGTGCCAGCTTTGCCGGGAAAACGAGGGCTACGCGGGACGGCTCAACCATCCCGCCCGGCAGAACCACCGGATCATCCCCATTACCATCAATCAGGAGGACTGGTTCCTCCAGTACAGCCCCTACGTCTACTATAACGAGCACTGCATCGTTCTGAACGGGCAGCATACCCCTATGAAGATCGACAAAGCTACCTTCCGCAAGCTGCTGGACTTCGTTAAGCAGTTCCCCCACTACTTTGTGGGCAGCAACGCAGATCTTCCCATCGTGGGCGGCTCCATTCTGAGCCATGACCATTTCCAGGGCGGCTGCTACACCTTTGCCATGGAGAAGGCCCCCATTGAGCGGCCCATCGCCTTCCGGGGCTTTGAGGATGTGGAGGCGGGCATCGTCAAGTGGCCTATGTCCGTGATCCGGCTCCGCTGCGGAGACGATCAGCGTCTTGTGGAGCTGGCAGACCGCATCCTCACCGCATGGCGAGGTTACACGGACGAGGCGGCCTTTGTGTTCGCGGAGACCGACGGCGAGCCCCACAACACCATCACCCCCATCGCCCGGATGCGGGACGGGAAGTTTGAACTGGATCTGGTGCTGCGGAACAACATCACCACGGAG
>ENA-UOJR01002014-UOJR01002014.1-human-gut-metagenome-genome-assembly--contig:-C115P-NODE-2014-length-15352-cov-5.950056_pt1 | contig 15352 bp, 10 predicted proteins | sample MGYA00242354_ERZ723901 | MGnify/ENA metagenome assembly ERZ723901
GAAATCCAAGAACCTCAGGTTCTTGGTGGGGTTTGGGGCAAAGCCCCAACGTAACTTTGAGGATAAAAAAATGGAAAATCTTCCGATTGTTCATGTTGTCAACGGACGGCAGAAAAAGCTGCTGCAGGGCCATCCGTGGGTATACGGCAACGAAATCGAGCGCGTGGAGGGAGAAATCGAGGACGGCGGTCTGGTGACGGTCGTCGATTTCCGCGGGCGCTACATGGGCACGGGCTTTTACAACAGCAAGTCGCTGATTACCGTGCGCCTGCTGACCCACCGCCAGGAGGAAATCACCGACGAACTGATCGCTTCCCGCGTGAAGGCGGCGTGCGATTACCGCCGCTTTGTGATGAATAGGCCGGGCACGGATTCCTGCCGCCTGATTTACGGCGAGGCCGACCGCCTGCCGGGTGTGATTGCCGACCGTTTCGGCGGGGTGATCGTGCTTCAGGTGCTGGCGCTGGGCATGGAACGGTTTACGCAGACGATTGCCGACGCGCTGCTTGCATGCGAAAAGCCGGACTGCCTGCTGCTGCAAAACGACGACGCGATTCGCCGCAAAGAGGGCATGGAGTGCTTCACCCGCGTGCTTTACGGCACGCTGCCGGAGGAAAACATCATCCACGAGAACGGCGTCAAGCTGGCTGTGGATGTGCTCGGCGGTCAGAAGACGGGCTATTTCCTCGACCAGAAGGATAATCACCTGTTTGTGCGCCAGTTCTGCAAGGACGCGCGCGTGCTGGATTGCTTCTCCTACATCGGCGCGTTCGCGCTCAACGCGGCGGCCGCCGGAGCGAAAGAAGTGACGGCAGTGGATATCAGCGAAGCCGCCGTGCAGCTGATCGAAAAGAACGCCGCGCTCAACGGCGCGGACATCACCGCCGTCTGTGCGAACTGCTTTGATTTTCTGCGCGCGCAGGTCAAGGCGGGCGAAAAATACGACGTGGTGGTGCTCGATCCGCCCGCGTTCACCAAAGCGCACGCCAACATGGCTAGCGCCTGCCGCGGCTACAAGGAGATTGCGCTCTCCGCGATGCGCCTGCTTCCGGCGGGCGGTGTGCTGGCGACGCACTCCTGCTCGTATCACATGCCGGAAGAGGTCTTCGTGAATACGGTGCTCTCCGCCGCGCAAGACCTGCATCGTCAGGTGCGCGTGATTACCCTGCGCCGTCAGGACATCGATCATCCGGTTCTGGCTGGATATCCGGAAAGCCATTATCTCAAGAGCCTGTGGCTGCAAATGCTGGATTGATTCTGAATGAAAATGAAAAGCGCCCGCGGAACGGTGAAGAAGGCCGTTTCGCGGGCGCTTTTATCTGCTCGTATACAAAAAAACCGGGAAGGGCGCGAACCCTTCCCGGTTTGAGTTATGTGCAAAGCGCGTGCAGTCTCAGGCTGATTACTTCTGCACGAGATGAATCGCGAAGCCCGCGATCTCGTCCTTGAGGTAGATTGCCTTGAGCTGGCCATCCTTCACGTTGGCGCTGCTCTCGTCGAACTCGAAGCCCTGACGCTCCAGATACGCCTTGGCGCGCACGATGAAGTTGGTCTTGATGCCGATGTGGCCCTTCGTGCCGCGGAACGGGGTCTTCATGACCTCGATGCCCGTGCCGGCAAAGATGGAGCTGTTGCCGACCTTCATCGTCCAGCCCAGCAGCTTGCACAGCTTGGTCGCGGTATCCATGGCCTCGGCCTCGTCGGCGCTGTTGATGCCCACGTGCGCGATCTCAAGGCCCAGCATCAGCTGCACGGCGGAAGAGGTCAGGGCGCGGATGCGATCCCAATCCTTGGCCTTCACCGCGTCGCCCGGCACCATCCAGCTGCCGCCGCAGCAGATGATCTTGTTGAAGGAGAGGTAATCCAGCAGGTTCTTCTCGTTGACACCGCCGGTGGGCATGAACTTCATGTCCACATACGGAGCCGCGATGGACTTGATGTACTTCAGGCCGCCCGCCGCTTCAGCCGGGAAGAACTTGACGGTCTTCAGGCCCAGGGAGAGAGCAACCTCGATGTCGCTCGGATTGGCCGTGCCGGGGCAGACCGGGATGCCGATCTCCTGGCAGTGCTTGACGGTGGTGGGATTCAGGCCCGGAGAAACGATGAACTTCGCGCCCGCGGCCACAGCACGATCCACCTGCTCGCAGGTGAGCACGGTGCCGGCGCCGACGACCATATCCGGGAACGCTTCGGTCATGTTCTTGATCGCGTCCGCGGCGGCGGCGGTGCGGAAGGTGACCTCCGCGCACGGCAGACCGCCGTCAATCAGCGCCTGAGCCAGCGGCACGGCATCCGCCGCGTCATTGATGGCGATAACCGGCACAATGCCGATTCGGGAAAGCTGTTCCATCATATCCATGATTGTATTCCTCCTCATGTATGCTTTTCTGTATGAATGCAATCCGCGCGCCCGAAGGCGGCGGAAGGCTGCTAAGGTTACTTGACGAAATCCTCGCGCATGGGGGTGAAGATATCCAGCAGCGTGCCCGCTTTCACGCAGGCGCAGCCGTGTACCTTGCCGCCGTCCACGACGATGGAATCGCCCTTCTTCATGGTACGGGTGTTTCCTTCGATGGTATAGGTAAATTCGCCGTTCAGCACGTAAGAAATCTGCGTGTGTGGATGGCTGTGCGCCGCGCCGACCGCGCCGGTGTCGAAACCGACCTCGACGAGCATCGCGTTTTCGTTGTAAGCGCGGATTTTGCGGCGCTGGCCGCCGCCCAGCTCAATCCACTGCGGTTCTTCGTTTTTGATCAACGGATTCATCCGAAACATCTCCTGACTTCGTGCTTCGTTTCGACCGCCTTCACGCCGTTTGACGGATTGCCCCGCACGGGTGAAGGAGAAAGGGGTCTTAGACCTCCATGCCGAAATACTCGACCGCGTTGTTAAAGCAGATGCCGCGCACCAGTTCGCCCAGCGTGTCGTAATCCTCCGGATATTCGCCGTTTTCGACCCACTTGCCGATCATGTTGCACAGGATGCGGCGGAAGTACTCGTGGCGCGGATAAGAAATGAAGGAGCGGGAGTCCGTCAGCATGCCGACGAAACGGCCCAGCAGACCCAGCGAAGCCAGCGCGTGCATCTGGTCTTCCATGCCGTATTTCTGGTCGCAGAACCACCAGCCGGAACCGAATTGAATCTTGCCCGGAATGCCGTCGCCCTGGAAGTTGCCCAGCATGGTGCCGATGACGTAATTGTCCTTCGGATTCAGGCAGTAGAGAATGGTCTTGGGCAGGTTGCCCGCGCGCTCTTCTTCGGCCAGCAGCTTGGAGAGATTCTCCGCGATGCAGGTGTCGTCGATGGAGTCGAAGCCCACGTCCGGGCCGTACTTCTCAAACATGCGCGGATTATTGTTGCGCATTGCGCCGATGTGATACTGCTGCGCCCAGCCGCGCGCCTTGTACATGCGCGCCAGCTCGACGAGCACGTAGGTCTTGTAGGAAGCGATTTCCGCCTCGGTCAGCGGCGCGCCGCTCATGGCCTTGCGGAAGGCTTCGCCCGCGATATGCGTGCTCGGCACGCCGTAGGGCACGGTATCCAGCGCGTGATCGGACAGGCGCGCGCCGTGCGCGTGGAAGAAATCGAGACGGGATTCCAGCGCCTGCATCATGCTTTCCAGATTCAGGCAGTGAATGCCGGAGACGCGGGACAGACGGTTCATGTAATCCACAAAGCCGCCGCGTTCGATGTTGAGCACCTTGTCGGGACGCCAGGCCGGATACACCTTGAACTTGCAGGTCGGATCCTGCGCAATCTTGATCTGATAATCCAGATCGTCCACCGGATCATCGGTCGTGCAGATGACCTTCACGCCGAATTTCTCGATCAGGCCGCGGCAGCGGTATTCCTCCGTCGCCAGCAGTGCGTTTGCGCGGTTCCAGATATCCTCGGCGGTCTTTTCGCTCAGGATTTCCTCGATGCCGAACACGCGGCGCAGCTCCAGATGCGTCCAGTGGAACATCGGGTTGCCGATGCAGTATTTCAGGCTCGCGGCAAAGGCCAGCCACTTGTCGTGCCAGCTCGCGTCGCCGCGGATGAACTTCTCATCCACGCCGTTGGAGAGCATGACGCGCCACTTGTAGTGGTCGCCGCCGAGCATCAATTCGCCGATGTTCTGGAACTGATAGTTTTCGTAGATCATGCTCGGGGAGATGTGGCAATGATAGTCATAAATCGGCATGTTTTCCGCATACTCGTGATACAGCTTTTTGGCCACGTCATTTTCAAGCAGAAAATCCTGATCCATAAACGGTTTCAAGGGGTTCTCCTCCTTTGCTTTGAATGCCTTCCGTATGCCAGACTCTGACATTGTACGGAAATGCTGGCAGTTATAACGGGATGAAGACTCCCTCACCGAGGGAGCTGTCACGGCAGCGCCGTGACTGAGGGAGTTATAACGTTACGCCGTCTTTGAAAATCGCAATCTCGCGGTAGTCGTGCTTTTCGCTCTGCGTCTGTTCGCCGGAGGCGATGGCCAGCAGCTTTTTGAAGAAGACCTCGGTCGTCTCCTGCATGTCCGCGCCCTGCGCCAGAATACCCGCGTTAAAGTCGATCCAGTTGCGCTTCTTTTCGGAAAGCGGGGTGTTGGTGGAAACCTTCACCGTCGGGATCGGCGCGCCGACCGGCGTTCCGCGGCCCGTGGTGAAGAGCACCATCTGTGCGCCGGAAGCCATCAGCGCCGTGATGGCGCACAGGTCGTTGCCCGGCCCCTGCACGAGATTCAGCCCTTTTTCGGTCACGGGTTCGCAATAGCTGAGCACATCGCGCACCTCAGCCGTGCCGCCCTTCTGGGTGCAGCCGAGGGATTTGTCTTCCAGCGTGGTGATGCCGCCCGCCTTGTTGCCCGGAGAGGGATTTTCGTAGACCTCCTGACCGTGGCGGATGAAGTATTCCTTGAAATTGTTGATGAGATCGACCGCTTTGCGGAAGGTCGCCTCGTCCTTGCAGCGATCCATCAGGATGGTCTCCGCGCCAAACATTTCCGGCACCTCGGTCAGCAGCGTCGTGCCGCCGTGGCGCGCCAGAAGGTCGGAAGCGCTGCCCAAAAGCGGGTTGGCGGTGATGCCGGAAAGACCGTCGCTGCCGCCGCATTTGAGGCCGATGACCAGCTCGGAAGCATCCACTGTCTGCCGCTTGAACGTCGCGGCGTAGGCGGTCAGCTCGTCAAGCAGCCGCATGCCCGCTTCAACCTCATCCTCCACATCCTGCGTAATCAGGAACTTCACGCGGTTGGGGTTATAATTGCCGAGCACCTTCTTAAATTCATTGACGTTGTTGTTTTCGCAGCCGAGGCTCAGCACGAGCACCGCGCCCGCGTTCGGATGGCGAACCATCGAGGCGAGCAGCTTCTGGGTGTTCTTGTGATCTTCGCCCAGCTGGCTGCATCCATACGGATGGACAAAACAGTGAATGCCGTCCACGCGGTCGCCGTAGGCTTCCTGCGCCATGCGCTCCAGCGTCTTGGCCGTGCCGTTGACACAGCCGACGGTGTTCACAATCCAGACCTCGTTGCGGATGCCCACGCGGCCGTCCTCGCGCACATAGCCCTCAAACGTGGCCTTGCGGTCAACGGGCATGGCGCAGGGATGCGGATGGTAGCTGTATTTCAGCAGGCCGGAAAGATTGGTCTTGACATTGTGGGTATGCACCCAGCTGCCCGCCGGAATGGGCTGCGTCGCGTGGCCGATGGGGAAGCCGTATTTGACGACGTTCTCGTTTTCGGCAATATCGCAAAGCGCAAACTTATGCCCGGCCGGAATATCCTCGCGCAGCGTCACGCCGAGCGCGCTCTCGCCGCTTTTCAGCGGTTCGAGCGCGACGGCGACGTTGTCGCGCGGATTGATACGGATCAATCTGCTCATTCCTTTGCCACAACCTCTTCAATCGCTTTCGCGGCGCCCTTGGTGAAGATGGCGTCCAGAGAAGCGGCGACGGAAGCCTCAAAGCCCGGAAGCTCGGCGGTCAGGTCGCTGCCCCAGAAATCGACGTTGGTCAGCACGGCGTGCGCGATTTCCGCAGCCGGCTTGCCCGTCATGCCCGCAAAGAAGTCGAGCACAAACTGATCGTCGGCAATCGGATACTCGTTGCCCGCGGCGCGAACGCCCACGAAAGAGCCGTCTTCCTTCTTCTTGCCGCAGTAGAAGGCGATGAACGCCGCCATGGAGAAGGTCAGGATCTTCGGCAGAGCGTGCTTGCGCTTCACATACTCCTTGATGGTCGGCAGCACGCGCGCGCGGAATTTGCTCTGGCTGTTGAGCGCGATGGAGAGCAGCAGGTGACGGTTGAACGGGTTGGAGAAACGCTCGAAGATCGCGGAAGCGAACGCCTCCAGATCGTCCTTCGGCAGGTCCAGCGTCGGCATGATCTCGTTAAAGAGCGCCTGAGACATGTAGGAACGCATGGTGTCGTCCGCCATGCAGTCGCCGACGATTTCGTGGCCCGCCAGATACGCGCCGAGCACCATGGAGGTGTGCGCGCCGTTGAGCATGCGCACCTTGCGCAGCTTGTACGGGGAAACGTCCTGCGTGAAGACGACGTTGCAGCCCGCCTTCTTGAAGGGCAGTTCGTTCTCAATCCAGGCCGGGCCTTCGATGACCCACAGGCCGAACGGCTCGGCGGTGTCGAGCATGTTGTCGCGGTAGCCGAATTCTTCGTAGAGAGACTCGGCTTCGCCGCGCGGATAACCGGTCACGATGCGGTCCACCAGCGTGGAGCAGAAGACGTTCTCGGTCTTCAGCCAGGTCTTGAATTCCTCGGACAGACCCCACTGCTCGGCGGTCTTCATGCAGCACTCTTCCAGATTGCGGCCGTTGTAATCGATCAGCTCGCAGGGCAGAAGGATGAAGCCCGTGCCCTTCTTGCCGCCAAAAGCGGTGAAGCGCTCGTAGAGCAGGCGGGTCAGCTTGCCGGGATAGGAAGCCTGCGGCTTGTCGTCGAAGCTGTCCTTACCGGTGTAAACGATGCCGGCTTCGGTGGTGTTGGAGATGATGATGCGCATATCCGGGTTGTGCGCCAGCGCCAGATAGCCCTCGAAATCCTCGTACGGGGACAGGCCGCGCTTGACGCTCTGGATGATGCGCTCATCCTTGCTGGGCTTGCCGTCCACCTGACCGCGGAGAATCAGGGTATACAGGCCGTCCTGCTCGTTGAGCATGGAAACCATGCCGCGCTCGATGGGCTGCACGATCACCACGCCGGCATCCATGCCGGCCTTTTCGTTGGCCATATCGATCATCCAGTCACAGAAAGCGCGCAGAAAACCGCCCTCGCCGAATTGAATCACACGTTCCGTTTTCGGCGCGACGCCGCGCGCCATCTTGACGGAAGAAAGAGTGGAAGCATTGAGCTGAACCATGGATGTAACCTCCCAAGATTTAAGATAGCCGTGTAAAATTGCCAGAGGGTCTGTAAAAGCCCTCATTTAGCTAGATACAGTATAGCACCGTTCCCCAAACGCCGTCAAGATTTATGGCAAAAGGAACCGTGAAGATTTGGGCAATGTGAATAGGTTGTCAGACGACCGGGCGAAAGCCTAACCGACAGCGGAAAGACCGGCGCGGGACAGGCGTCGGGCGTGACAAAAAACAGGCGAAGAAAAAACGCCCTGCCGCGCGGGCAGGGCGAATGAAATCACAGATAGCGCTCACCGATGCGGATAACGAGCGTTTCTCCAACCATTTTAAGGGAACCTTCCGCGGGGAAGACGGGCATGGAAAGCACCTCGTCGCTGTAAGCGAGGGCCATCCGTTCCGCTTCGTCGGCCATTCGGATGGGATCGCCCAGAATCATGTGAAAGAACCACGGATAGGTCTGTTCATAGGTGATGGAATACACGTAAAAATCAAAATCGTTGATCGCCTCAAAGCCGGGACGTTCCATGTACAGATGGGAGTCGCTCATCACGCCCGCAAAGGCGACGGGGGTTACGCCGGGCTGATAGCCTTCGACCTGAACGGCCCGCTCCAGCATGCGTGTGACTGTGCTGAGGGTCGCATTGTAGGAAAGATCGCGGCGCAAGATAAACTGATTGGCAAATATGGCGTCGCTGAAATAGACCAGCGACAGACAGCATGCGGCCAGCGGAACGGCCAGCCGAATGGCCTTCCCGGCCAGCGGCTGAAGCCGGTCGGCCAGAGAGATGGGCAGCACGGCGCAGAAGAAAAAAGCGTAGATCATCAGGTCGTGAACCATGCCTTTGGAGAGCAGGTAGATGAAATCGGCGCCGAAGGGAACGAGCAGCAGAAAAACAAAGGTCAGCGCGGCACAGGGCAGGGCGATGCGGCGGGCATGAAGCAGATAACAGACGGCGGCCAGCGAAAAGAGCAGGAGAAAGCCATAGGCCGCGGCTGCGGCGCGGGGGAACGCGGTTTGGGGGCGCGCCATTTTTTCAAAGGGGAAAAGATAAGCGCGCCGAAGCAGATCGACGATGGAATAGCCCTCGAAATTGCCCATGCCCGCCATGCCGTTGTAGGAATCGGCGGCGGTCTGCCCGGTCAGCGCATAGACCACGCGCAGACAAAGCGAATAAAAGACCAGTCCGGCAATTAACACGCCCAAATACCGGACGCCGCGCAGAAGGAGCGCGCGGAAGGAGAAACCGTCAAGCGCGTGGTGAACGAGCAGAATCAGGAAAAAGACGGTGGCTACCGGCACATAGCTTTGATAAAGCGCCGCAGAACCGCAAAGCAGAACGGGCGCGAGCCAAACGCCATGCCGAAGGCGCACTGCAACGAAGACGCAGAGAACGGAGAGCAGCAGCGCGAGCATATAGGAGTCCGCCATCATGTGAAAGGTGCCGTGAAGCCGGGTCAGCGTTGTATTGGCGCACAGCGCCATGCAGACCAGCGAGATAGACAGGGTGGAAGACAGCGAGAGCAGATCCACGACCAGACAGATGGCGGCAGCCAGATAGAGATAGGCCAGCAGACCGATCAGATACGGCACGGCGATGTCCCCGCGAAACAGGAGATAGACGGGCTGCAAAAACCGGCCAAGCTGGATCTGCCAGGTCATGTCGATACTCTGATCGATCAACAGAGAATCGTGCGCGTAGCCCAGCGTAAAAAAACGATAGAAGTAAGCGGAAAAATAAAAGACGGCGGTCAGCAGCGAAATTTTGCCGACTGCGCGTCGGTCAAGGCGAAAAACCTGGCTCATGGAAAGCGCCTCCGCGTTCAAAATAACAGATTGATTATACAAAATACATGTCCGTCGCGCAAGGGGCAGGGAAAGCCAACTTTTCTCTGACTCCCGCCATTTTCGCCATGAAAAGGTTGATAAACCCCCGCAAAGATGCTACAATAATACAATGAGCGGCAATGTGGAGTTTTTCGTTCGGCGAAAGGCCAAAATCCCGGCCGCGTAATTGGAGGATAACAATGGGCTTTTTCAGCAAATTATTCGACCCGTCCGCCGGGGAGATCAAACGCCTGAACAAAATTGTCGATAAAATCGATTCTTTTGAAGAAGCGCACAAAGCGCTGACTGACGAGCAGCTGCGCGGCAAGACCGTCGAGTTCCGCGAGCGGCTTAAAAACGGCGAAACGCTGGACGACCTGCTGCCGGAAGCGTATTCCGTCGTACGCGAGGCGACCTACCGCGTGACGGGCAAGCGCCAGTTCCGCGTGCAGATGCTCGGCGGCATCGTGCTCCATCAGGGCCGCATTGCCGAGATGAAGACCGGCGAGGGCAAGACCCTGACGGCAACCATGCCGGCTTACCTCAACGCGCTCTCCGGCGAAGGCGTGCATGTCGTGACCGTCAACGATTATCTGGCCAAGTTCCAGGGCGAGGACGTGGGCCGCATTTTCCGCTTCCTCGGCATGACCGTGGGCGTGATTGTGCATGATCTGACGCAGGAAGAGCGCAAGGCGGCGTATGCCTGCGATATCACCTACGGCACGAACAACGAGATGGGCTTCGACTATCTGCGCGACAACATGGTCATCTATCAGAAGAACATGGTGCAGCGCGGCCATCACTTTGCCATCGTGGACGAAGTGGACTCTATCCTCATCGACGAGGCGCGCACGCCGCTGATCATCTCCGGCGCGGGCGACAAGTCCACCGATCTGTATGAAAAGGCGGACCGCTTTGTCTGCACCCTGCAAAAGGGAGAAGAGCCGGAGCAGGACCGCTGGGAGGAAAACCCGCTCTCCGACGAAGAGCTGGCGGCGATGCGCAAGGATTACGTCATCGACGAGAAAAAGAAAACCTGCAACCTCTCCGAAGCGGGCGTGCGCAAGGCCGAGCGCTGGTTCGGCGTGGAGAACCTTTCCGACATGGCCAACAACGAGCTGCTGCATCACATCAACGCCGCGCTGCGCGCGCATGCGCTGATGAAGCGCGATGTGGATTACGTCGTGCAGAACGACGAAGTCGTCATCGTCGATGAGTTTACCGGCCGCCTGATGGTCGGCCGCCGTTACAGCGACGGCCTGCACCAGGCCATCGAGGCCAAGGAACACGTGAAAGTGCAGCGCGAGAGCAAGACGCTGGCGACCATCACCTTCCAGAATTATTTCCGCATGTACAGCAAGCTCTCCGGCATGACCGGCACGGCCAAGACCGAAGAGGAAGAATTTAAGGGCATTTACAAGCTCGACGTCGTGCAGATTCCGACCAACCGCCCGATGATCCGCAAGGACATGAACGATCTGGTTTACCGCACGCAAAAGGGCAAGTTCAGCCAGGTGATCGAGGAAATCGAACGCCGCCACAAGACGGGCCAGCCGATTCTGGTCGGCACGGTTTCCGTCGAGGTCAGCGAGATGCTGTCCAAGATGCTGCGCATGCGCGGCATCGAGCATGTCGTGCTGAACGCGAAGTATCACGCCCGCGAGGCGGAAATCGTCGCGCAGGCCGGTCACTTCGGCGCGGTCACCATCGCCACGAACATGGCGGGCCGCGGCACGGATATCCTGCTGGGCGGCAACCCGGAGTTCCTCGCCCGCCGCGCGATGAAGCAGAAGGGCTATGAGGACAATGTGATCGAGGAAGCGACCGGCTTCAACGAGAACGTCAGCGAAGAAGTGCTTGCCGCGCGCGTGATTTACAAACAGCTCTACGCGGGGTTCAAGAAGCAGACGGACGCGGAACACGACCGCGTGATCGCCGTCGGCGGCCTGCACATCATCGGTACGGAGCGCCACGAGTCCCGCCGTATCGACAATCAGCTGCGCGGCCGCGCCGGCCGTCAGGGCGATCCGGGTTCCTCCCAGTTCTTCCTCTCCATGCAGGATGATCTGATGCGCCTGTTCGGCAGCGAACGCGTCAGCGGCCTGATTGAGAAGATGGGTCTGGCCGAGGACGAGCCGATCGAAGCGAAGATGCTCACCGGACAGATTGAGAACGCTCAGAAGCGCATTGAGGCGCGCAACTACGAAATCCGTAAGAACGTGCTTCAGTATGACGACGTGATGAACGAGCAGCGCAAGGAGATCTATGAGCAGCGCAAGCAGGTGCTCGAAGGCCGCGATATGCACGAAACCATCGTCAAGATGGCGGACAAGCTTATCGAAGAGGCCGTCGCGACCTACTGCGGCAACGGCGACGACTACACCGATTGGGATCTGCCCGGCCTGACGCAGTATTTGGAACGCCTGTGCATCCGCATTGGCTTCTTCAAGGCGCATGAAGAGCCGTTCAAGACCATCGATAAAGACGAGCTGATCGCCAAGCTCAAGCAGGAAGCGCGCGATTTCTACGCCCTGCGCGAAAAGGGCTTCGAGCTGCTGCACATCGATACCCGCGAGCTGGAGCGCGTCGTGCTGCTCTCCTGCGTGGATCGCCGCTGGATGGATCACATTGACGCGATGGATCAGCTGCGCGACGGCATTGGCCTGCGCGCCTATGGCAACAAGAACCCCGTCACCGAATATCAGATTGAAGGCTATGACATGTTCGACGAGATGGTGCACTTCATCCGCGAAGATACCGTCCGCCGCATGTATCAGGCCCGCATCAATATTCCGCAGCAGCGCAGAGAAGTCGCCGAGCCGAAGGAGACCAACCTCGAACAGGCCAAGGCGGCGGGCGGCCCTTCCGGCCCGAAGCGCGTGCAGAAGCAGGTCGGCCGCAACGATCCCTGCCCCTGCGGAAGCGGCAAGAAGTATAAGAACTGCTGCGGCAAGGACAAGGACTAAAAAACAAGTCCTGTTTTAACCGCCGCGAAGCGAAGAAGGGAGTCTGAGGGGTGCGCCCCTCAGGCGGGTGCGGGCGGAAGCCCGCCGCAACCTCACGACCAAATAAAAGGATGTGAATCAACGTGATCGAACTGGATCTCTATCGCCAGCAGATGGCACAAATCCGCGAAAGCATTGTTGAGGCAGGTGAGTCACTTTAACGTCGCCGGCTTGAAGGAGCAGCTGCTTGAGCTGCACGAGACGATGAACGAGCCGGATTTCTGGAACGACCTCAAGCGCTCGACCGAGGTCAGCCGGAAGGTGCGCATCACCGAAAATAAAGTGGAGCATTATGAAAAGCTCTGCCAGCGCGCCGACGATGTGGATACCACCATGGAGCTTGCCGAGGAAATGCAGGATACCGACCTGCTGGCCGAGGCGGGCGAGGAAATCAAAAAGCTGCAAAGCGATCTGGAAGAGCTTCGACTGGAAAGCCTGCTGCGCGGCGACTACGACAGCAACAACTGCTACCTTTCGCTGCACGCGGGTGCGGGCGGAACGGAAGCGCAGGATTGGACGCTCATGCTTTACCGCATGTACACCCGTTACTGCGAACGCCACGGCTTCACCGTCAAGCTCATCGATATGCTCGACGGCGACGAGGCGGGCCTCAAGTCCGTAACCTTTGAGGTGGACGGTGAAAACGCCTACGGCTTCCTGCGCAGCGAAAAGGGCGTGCATCGCCTGGTGCGCATCAGCCCGTTTGACTCCAACGCGCGCCGCCAGACGAGCTTCTCCTCGCTGGATGTTTCTCCGATTATCGACGACGACGACAACGAAGTCGAAATCGATATGAAGGATGTCCGCGTGGATACCTATCACGCCAGCGGCGCGGGCGGACAGAACGTCAACAAGACCAGCTCCGCCGTGCGTATGACGCACTTCCCGACGGGCATCGTCGTCTCCTCTCAGACGAGCCGCGACCAGGTGCATAACCGTGAAAACTGTATGCGCATGTTGCGCGCGAAGCTCGTCGAGCTGCGTGAACGCGAGCGTGAGGAAAAGATGGCCGACATCAAGGGCGAGATGAAGAAGATCGAATGGGGCAGCCAGATCCGCTCCTATGTCTTCCATCCGTATTCGCTGGTGAAAGACCATCGCACCGGCTATGAGACGAGCAACGTGGACGCCGTGATGGACGGCGAGCTGGATGGTTTTATCACCGCGTATCTGCAAATGCAGTGAGCGGATCACGCAGAATAAACCGGGGGCGGGCGATTTCGCCCGTCCTTTTCAATTTAAAAGCTATGAAAAAACAAACATGGATCGTCGGCCTGATGGCCGCCCTCGCCGTTATGCTGGCCGCCGTCGGTTCGCTCTGCGGCGCGGTTTACAGTGAGGCGATTAACCCGGCGCTGTATGGTGAAAAATCCCGCGCGGCGGTTGCGCAGGCGCATGGCATGCGCGACGACGACGCTGTGACGGCGTATATCGGCATGGATGCAGCGCGGCAGAATGAAGCGGCGAAGATCATCGCGCTGTATATGGAGCTGGGAGGCGAAGACACGCCGCTGGCCGTAGACGAACTGAACGAAAAAGAGCTTAGCCACATGAACGACGTGCGGCGGCTGATCGCGCTGTGCAAAACGGTGCGGACAGCCTGCATTTCGCTGGCGGCCGGGCTGGCCGTGGCGGTCGCCTGGGTCGGCGCGGGGCTGAAAAAGCGCCACCGCCCGGTGATTGTCGGTGCGGTGTGCGGCGTGTGCGCGCTGGCGCTGAGCGCGGGCGTGTTCGGCGCGATGATGCAATCGGGCGGGTTTGAGACGATGTTTGTCGGCATGCACCGCATGCTGTTCATCAACGACAACTGGCTGCTCAACCCCGCGACGGATATTTTGATTCGGATGATGCCGCAAAACCTGTTTGAAACGGCGCTTGCCGACGTGCTGGGGCAGTTTGCGCGGGCGCTGGTTCTGTCGATTCTGCTGCTGGCGGCGGCGTATGCCGTCGTTTCCGGCATGGTGAAGAGACAGCTGACACAGACGGAGGAAAGACCATGAACTATGAACAGAGTGCCAAAGCGCAGACCGAACGCCTGATGGCGGACGGCCACGCGACGATTTTGGCGATTGAATCCAGCTGCGATGAAACGGCCGCCGCGATTGTGCGCGACGGGCGGCAGGTGATTTCCTCCGTGATTTCTTCGCAGATTCCGCTGCACGCGATGTATGGCGGCGTTGTGCCGGAAATCGCGTCGCGCGCGCACGTGGAGAGCGTCGATCCCGTGGTGGATGAGGCGCTCAAAAAGGCGGGCATGACGCTTGCCGATGTGGACGCCGTGGCCGTGACCTATGGGCCGGGGCTGGTCGGCGCGCTGCTTATCGGCGTTTCGGCGGCCAAGGCGCTGGCGTATGCGGCGGATAAGCCGCTGATTCCGGTGAATCACATCGAAGGGCATGTCAGCGCGAATTATGTGGCGCATCCCGATCTGGAGCCGCCGTTTGTGTGCCTGGTGGCTTCCGGCGGACACAGCCACATCGTCCGCGTGGAGGATTACGGCGTGTATACCCTGCTGGGGCAGACGATGGACGACGCGGCGGGCGAAGCTTTTGACAAGGCGGCGCGCGTGCTGGGACTGCCGTATCCGGGCGGGCCGCTGCTGGACAAGCTCAGCCGCGAGGGCAACCCGCACGCGCTGAAACTGCCGCACGTACAGACGCCGGGACGCTATGATTACAGCTTTTCCGGCCTGAAAACGGCGCTCATCAACACGGTGCATAAACTGCGCCAGAACGGGCAGGACGTGCCTGCCGCGGATATCGCCGCCAGTTTTCAACATGCGGCGGTGGAGCTTTTGAGCGACAAGGCGATGCTGGCTGCCGTCGAAACCGGCGCAAAGACGGTCGCATTGGCGGGCGGCGTGGCGAGCAACAGCGGCTTGCGCAACACGATGAACGACAAATGCCAAAAGGCAGGCGTTCGGCTTGTGATGCCGCCGCCGATTCTCTGCACGGACAACGCGGCGATGATCGGCAGCGCGGCGTTTTATCGGCTGATGCGCGGCGAAACCGCGGGTCTGGATTTGAACGCCTGCCCGTCGCTGAGACTGGTATAAAGGAACGAATCCGAAATAAAATACGGAAACCCATGCAGGGGCGCGCAATACGCGCCCGCAGCTTGTTGACATAAGCAAACTTGGCTTGGATAGCAAAATCAAGAAATTCAGC
>ENA-UOJR01002025-UOJR01002025.1-human-gut-metagenome-genome-assembly--contig:-C115P-NODE-2025-length-15299-cov-5.253936_pt1 | contig 15299 bp, 10 predicted proteins | sample MGYA00242354_ERZ723901 | MGnify/ENA metagenome assembly ERZ723901
TCCTGCTGCCGAGCTACCAGTCCGATCCGCGTCCGGTCTACGCCCTGTACACCGTCCAGGATAAACTGCCGCTGACAGTGCTGGTCTGTATCAATTATCTGACGGAGTATTTTGTCGACGTGTCGAAGATCTATCAGGGGATGCACGGCAGAGGGATCGCCCGCTGAAGCGGTTCCCGGCGACGCCGGGAACCCGCTCAGGATCAGGCAGTGCCGCCGACGGTGAGGTTATCGACCTTCAGGGTCGGCTGGCCAACGCCCACCGGCACGCTCTGGCCCTCTTTGCCACAAACGCCGACGCCGTTATCCAGACGCAGATCGTTACCCACCATCGAAATCTGCTGCATAGTCTCAATCCCGGAGCCGATCAGGGTAGCGCCTTTCACCGCCTTCGTGACCTTGCCTTTTTCGATCAGATAGGCCTCGGAGGTGGAGAAGACAAACTTACCGGAGGTGATATCCACCTGCCCGCCGCCGAAGTTTGGCGCAAAGATACCGTAGTCCACCGACTCGATAATCTCCTGCGGCGTGGACTGGCCCGCCAGCATATAGGTGTTGGTCATACGCGGCATCGGCAGATGGGCATAGGATTCACGGCGGCCGTTGCCGGTCGGCGCGACGCCCATCAGACGCGCATTGAGTTTATCCTGCATGTAGCCTTTCAGGATGCCGTTTTCGATCAGCACATTGTATTGACCCGGCGTGCCTTCGTCATCGATGGCCACCGAGCCACGACGGTCGACGATGGTGCCGTCGTCCACGACGGTGCACAGCTCAGAGGCGACTAATTCCCCCATATGGCCGCTAAAGACCGAGGTGCCGCGACGGTTGAAATCGCCTTCCAGGCCGTGACCGACCGCTTCGTGCAGCAGGACGCCAGGCCAGCCGGCGCCGAGCACCACCGGCAGCATCCCCGCCGGGGCGGCGACCGCCGAGAGGTTAACCAGCGCCATGCGCACCGCTTCTTTCGCCCAGGCGTCGGCCCGTACTTCGCCCTCCTGAGAGGCGAGGAAATAGTCATAGCCAAAACGCCCGCCGCCGCCGCTGCTGCCGCGCTCGCGTTTGCCGTCCTCTTCCACCAGCACGCTGACCGAGAGGCGCACCAGCGGACGAACGTCGGCGGCCAGAGTGCCGTCGGTGGCGGCCACCAGAATCAGCTCATAGACCCCGCTCAGGCTGGCCGAAACCTCCTGCACGCGCTGGTCCGCCGCGCGGGCGACTTTGTCTACCCGGCGGAGAATATCCAGCTTCTCTTCCCGGCTCATACTCTGCAGCGGGTCGATGCTGGTATAGAGGGCGCTGTGCTCTACGGCGCCGAGGGTCTGTACTTTGCCATTGCCAGTCTCGCGCACAATGGTCCGCGCCGCCTGGGCGCTCTGCTCCAGCGCCAGCTTGCTGATCTGGTCAGCGTAGGCAAAGCCCGTTTTTTCGCCGCTGACGGCGCGCACGCCTACGCCCTGGTCGATATTGTACGACCCATCTTTAATGATGCTGTCTTCCAGAACCCAGGATTCGTGATAGCTCGACTGAAAATAGAGATCGCCGTAATCGAGGCGGCGCTCGGTCAGTTGACCAAGAATGGCAAACAGGTCCTGATGATTCAGGCCATTTGCCGACAGTAATTGTTCACTTACCAGGTTCAGACTCATCGTTATGCTACTCGTTTGTTGCCGCCTGACAGGCGGAAATACAGAAGGCTATCTATTGAGATTGCGGTAATTCCCGGCAATCGTCAAATCATTGCTTTTTGTTGCTGCGCGCCTGGCGCAGCACTTCATTGATCTGCGGCTGATCAATCGGGCCGGTGATGCGATAGCGCAGTATCGAGACTTTGTTCCACAGCGGCCCCAGTACCTTGCTGGCGGCAAACACCGCCGCGCCGACAATCGGGTTGACGGCGAAGGCCGCCGCCACGCCGACGGTCGCGGAGATTTCCGGCGCCACCACCGCCTGCAGGTCCAGATGACGACGCACCAGATCGACCGACCCTTTCATGGCAATGTCCGCCTCCAGGCCATCCACCAGCGTATCATCGGTATGCAGTACACCATCCTTAATCCAGGCCGTACTGTTAATCGAGTCGAAGTAAAATCCTTCGCTAAAGGTATCGCTGAAGTCGAAGCGCAGTTTGCGCAGCAGGGCATCGACGCTCAGCAAACGCAGCAGCTGGCCTGCGTGTCCGGTACTCAGGTCGGTAAACTGACCCTTGCCGAGGTGGCTTTTAATGATCCCATTGAGCGACGCGACATCGGGTGACCAGGGCGGCGCGCGCCAGTGCAGATCGTAGTCGATATCAAACGGCGAATCCTTCACCGGTGTGGAAACGCCAAAGAAATCCGCAAATTCATTCGTTTTATTGCCATGCAGTCTGCCTTTCAGCGAGGTGCGCACCCCGGAAGGGGCGTTAACCCACACGCCGTCGGTCGTCAGCCGGCCAAACCCGGTATCCACCAGGCCATTGGAGAGCGTTAAAGTATCGCCCTTGATCGCCACATCGCCGTCGATACGGCCATATTTTTGCCCCCACAGCCAGCATTCCGCGCAGCGCAGCTGCAGATCGGGCCAGCCGTGGAAATCCAGCCGCGTCTCCGCCTGCGGGGCCACGTTCTCCGTTCCGCCCTTGCCGCTGGCGCTGGCCGGGTTGAAATAGAGATAACGCACATTTGCCAGCCACGGGGCATTGTCGCGCATCGTCAGGGTGGCGTTGATCTCGCGCCCCTGCGCCTCAACCTGTGAACCGCCGGTGACCGGCTGCGACATCAGACTCACGTTGTTCCATTGCTGGCCGGCCAGCGCCAGCGACGGCGTACGCAGCACAATGCGCGGTGGAAAAAGGACGCTGCTGCTGACTTCATTCGCCGCGCCCTTCTGGAACAGCGCCAGCCACTGCGCGCCATCCATCGGCGGCAGATTGAGCTCAACGCCGGGCTGGTCGGGCAGCGGAGAGGGGCCTTTGCTGTCCGTCGTGAGGATCGCTCTGTCCAGCGTCAGCTTACGGTTCAGCAACCAGCGGCTGTTGATATGATTCTTCGCACCAACGGATCCGGTCAGGTCGAAGCTGCTCAGACCGCCGGCAACGTTAATTTTGACCGGCAGGGGTTCGCCAGCGGGCTTGTTGACCGGTGAAGGTAAGTGACTGCTCACATTCTTCAGATCGCCATTGATATCAACCTTATAGCTGGCATTGCCATGGTACGGCAGTTCGATAGCGACTTTACCCTCCCACGGAACGCTACCGCTCAGCGCCTCATTAACCGCTTTCGGCAGCAGCCCGGTGCGCGACGGCTGCCAGCTGGCGTTCATCCCGACATCCACCAGAAACGCTTTTTCGCCTTCGCGGGTGGAAAAATTGAGGTTCAGCGGCTGATTAAACCAGGTCGCGCTCAACGTTTGACTATTAAGATCGCCATTCACAAAGCTGAAATTACCGCTCAGATTCTGCAGCGTGGTATCTAACGGCTTGATAAACAGATCGTTATTCTGCAGATGCACATCGCCTTTCGCGGTGGTCATTTCGCCATCGAGGGGAATGTTCAGATGTAAGCGAGCGCTTACATCACCATCCAGCTGCAGGGAATCCAGCGCCGCTCCCAGGGTCTCTTTCAGCGGCGTGGTGTTGAAATAAGGTCCCACCTCTTTCCCCGGGCCTTTGATATCGGCATCAATCAGCAGTTTTTCCTGCGCATAATCCGGGATCGCGGCATCGAGATTGCTGGCGGTTACGTTGCCGAGCATCGCTTTCTCCGCCCGCATCCACAGGCCGCTGTTGATAAAATTAAGGTCGATATTCAACCCGGTCAGCGCCGGCCAGTCCGGTTGAAAAGCGAAAGTGGCATTCTTCAGCGGGACGTAAACCTGGAACTGTCCTTCGTTGTGCGGATACGGGAACAGATGTGGGTTGCCGCCATACACCAGCGTCGCATCGCGTGCCTGTCCGGCTTTTATCGCGCCGCTGAGATAGTCCACCAGCGCTTTGCCCATCAGGTTTTCCGGGAAGTAACGCCCCGCCTCGCCGCCATCGTTGGTGCTGATCCCCGCCAGAATCCCCAGCCAGGGATCGTCCCCCTGCGGTTGCAGATAGCGGAAGCCGCCGCGGGCGCGTACCCCCGTCGCCTGCACGTCAATATCGCGGCCATCAAGCATAAACCCTTTGTCATTTTTCACCCAGCTGAGGGTGGCTTCGCCAGCGGCGATCTCCAGCGGGGCCCGGAAAACACCGGTATACGGCATCAGCGCCTTCGTCATGCGCGCGCGCAGTTCCCCATGCTCAACGCTGCCATTCAGGCTGCCGGAAAAGTGTTCCGCTCCCGGCAGGAGCTTCCACTGCTTCCACGCCAGATCGCTCCACTGCGCCTGAAAGCGCGTTTTCTCCGTCGCCTGCAGGGGAATATCGAGAGCCAGCAGGTTGATTTTGCCGCTGGGCTGCGTGGTGCGCCAGAGTTCGCCCAATGAAGGCGCCAGCTTATCGGCAAACGGCTGCAGTCCGCTCAGACCGCTGAGGGCTAAGTTGCTGGCGCGAATACGTAATTCATCACTACGCTGATGACCGTCGCCACCGACATCCTGCGCTGGGATCCACGCCATCGCCAGCGCGCCGCTTGGCCAGGGTTTGTCGTCGATCGCGATCCGCGTATCGGGAATGTAGAAGCCCCAGCTCTGCTTGTCATGGGAGAGATGCGCCGTCAGGTTATCCACTGACAGGTGATGAACCTCGCTATCCCCCTGCCAGCTGGCGCCCCCTTTTTTCAGCCATACGTCGCCGCTGGCCACATCGCCTTTTTCAATGGTCATCCAGCCTTCGAGGCTGAAGCGGGCGCTTTTCAGGGCGATATTGTCCTGCATCCAGCGGCCCAGCCAGGGCTTGACGTCAATATCGTCAGCCTGCAGCCAGACCCGGCCTTTGTTCAGCAGGCCATCCTCATCGCGGAGATCCATCCGCACCTGCATGACGCCATGCTGGCCGGTGAGGCTGGAAAGGCTGAGCTGCCCCTCGGCGCGGTGACGGTTCCTGCCGTTAAGCCAGGTCAGCTGCGGGACCGCCAGCTCTGCCCGCTGACCGGAAATAGTCAGGAAGCTCAGATGGCTGTCGCGCAGAGTAAAGTGGTCGAACTGACGTAAAAAGAGATCGCTGACGCGGTCGGTTTTCAGGCTTTCGCCGCCGTCATTGGTCTGAATAGGGGTATTGGTATGGATCTGCAGCTGCCAGAAGGTGAGATCGCGAAACTGCCAGCGCATATGCAACAGACTCTGCCAGACGTCCAGCGCCAGGGTCACGCGCTTGACCGCCATTGTCCCGCCATCTTTCAGCCCGACATGAATATCGCGGACATCTAATGTTGGGCCAAAAGTTTGCCAGCTGGCTGCGATCTGCGAGGCATCCACCGGCGTGCCGGTGAGAGAGGAGATCTTCTCCAGCAGCTGCGGACGCCAGGCATCGAGCTGCGGCAACACGAGACGCAAGCCACTCACCAGCAGCGCGACGATAACAATCAGTGTTGCCACGGTGAGCAATAAAATCCCGGGCAGTCGCCTCACGCCTCTCTCCTTGTCAGCCGCACAATGACGCAGTGTCTTACATCATAACCACATCGAACTGCTCTTGATTATAGAGCGGCTCAATTTGTACCTTCACCTGCTTGCCGACAAAGATCTCCACTTCCGCCAGCGCATGCGACTCTTCCCCTTTCAGGGTTTCCGCCACCGCAGGGGAAGCATAGACCAGGAAGCGATCGGAATCATAAGCATGATGCACGCGAACGATCTCACGCATAATCTCATAGCATACCGTTTCCACGGACTTTACCGTTCCGCGTCCGTGGCAGGTCGGGCATTCGTTGCACAGCACATGCTCCACGCTTTCGCGGGTGCGTTTACGGGTCATCTCCACCAGACCCAACTGGGAGAAACCGTTGATGCTGGTCTTCACCCGGTCTTTACTGAGGGCCTGCTCCAGGGAGTGCAACACCCGCCGGCGATGGTCTTCATTGTTCATGTCGATGAAATCAATGATGATAATGCCGCCGAGATTACGCAAACGCAGCTGGCGGGCTATCGCCTGGGTGGCTTCGATATTGGTATTGAAGATAGTATCGTCAAGATTGCGGTGCCCAACAAACGCCCCGGTGTTGATATCGATGGTGGTCATCGCCTCGGTCTGGTCGATGATCAGATACCCCCCGGACTTGAGCTCGACTTTACGCTCCAGCGCGCGCTGAATTTCGTTCTCAACGTCAAAGAGATCGAATATCGGCTGACGGCCGCTGTAGTGTTCCAGCTTGCTGGTCATTTCCGGAATATATTCGGCGGTAAATTCGAGCAGCGCCTCGTAGGTCAGCCGCGAGTCAACGCGAATCCGGTCGAGATGCGCGTCGGCAAAATCACGCAGCACGCGCTGAGCCAGGGCCAGCTCGCCGTACAGCTGATAGCGGGTCTGGTTGCGCTTTTTGCGCTCCATCACCTTGGTCCATACACGCTTAAGATAGGCGGCATCGGCGGCCATCTCTTGCTCGTGAACGCCTTCCGCGGCGGTGCGAATGATAAATCCGCCCTGCTCGTCGCAGTACTCTGCCACGACCTTTTTCAGCCGCTCACGCTCGGCTTCGCTTTCAATGCGCTGAGAGACCCCCACGTGGGAGGCGCCCGGCATAAAGACCAGATAGCGGGAAGGCAGGGTAATATCGGTGGTCAGACGCGCGCCTTTGGTACCGAGCGGATCTTTAACCACCTGGACCATCAGGTCCTGGCCCTGGCGCACCAGTTCCGAAATATCGCGCACGGTAAACTGCTTTTGCTCCTCACCGGCAACGCACTCGGTATGCGGCATGATATCGGAGGCGTGGAGGAACGCCGCCTTATCCAGACCAATATCTACAAAAGCCGCCTGCATTCCCGGCAGCACTCGGCTAACACGACCTTTGTAGATATTGCCTACTATTCCGCGTCGCGCTTCACGCTCAATATGGATTTCCTGCAGAATACCGCCATCAATATACGCAACGCGCGTTTCGGATGGCGTTACGTTCACTAATAATTCAGCCGTCATCTTTATCCCTTTTCTTTACGCAGTGAGTTAAAGTTACTGAGCAACTCATACGTTTCCACCAGCGGTAAGCCGACTACGGCGTGATAGCTGCCATTAATCTTCCTGACGAAACAGCCACCCAACCCTTGAATACCGTATGCACCTGCTTTATCTAAAGGCTCGCCGCTGGCCACATAATCGGCGATATCCTGCTCGCTGAGCGGCCGGAAGGTCACTTCCGTGACCACCAGACAATCCAGCGTCTGCTGCTTATCCGCCAGCGCCACCGCGGTCATGACCTGATGGGTTTGGCCGGAAAGCAGGCGCAGCATCGCTGCAGCGTGTTCGGCGTCGCGCGGTTTTTCCAGCACTTCGCCGTTCAAAATAACAATCGTATCCGCTCCCAAAACCGGCAAATCCCGCGATGCCAGCGCCACCCCGGCCTGCGCCTTTTCGCGCGCCAGGCGCACGACATAGTGCTGCGCGCTCTCCTGCGGCTGGCGCTGCTCCTCGATACCAGGAACCAGACGCTCGAACGCGAGACCAAGCTGAGTCAGCAGTTCCTGCCGACGCGGGGAACCAGAAGCAAGATACAGAGTTGTCATATCAACCTTATTGCACTGCAAATTGCTGACGCACTTTACGCATCAGCAGGAAAAGCCATGGCCAGAGGATACCGTTTACTACACTACTCCAGAATACTTCCGGACGGAAAGAGACGTTGATCACTAAAAACTCTGCCCAGAAAACAATGATATCCACGGCGAGGGATAACAGCATGACCACCAGCGCCTGTTGCCACAGCGCCAGGTTACGGAACAGCTGATACTTCAGCGCCACCAGATAGGCGACGATGCTTAAGGACAGCGCGCGAACGCCCAGCGTCGAGCCGCTGATGAGATCAAGAATAGCCCCCATCACGAAGCCCGTTCCCACATTCACCCGGTGCGGCAGCGCGAGGATCCAGTACAGCAGGATCAATAATACCCAGTTAGGCCGGAAAACGCTGATGTCCGCCGGCCAGGGCATAATTTGCAGCAATAGCGCGATAAGAAACGAGAGCCAGATAACCCAGCGTCCCTGGCTACGGTAACTTGCCACTATTGCCCCCCTGCAGGCTGCGACGGCTGAGACGGCTGAGACGGTGTCAGCCCGGTGGCGGGCGCCGGCATCTGCGGCCCCATCGCATCCGGCGCAGGCAACACCTGCGGCATCATCTGCATCAGGCGTTCGTTAGCCACCCGATGGACCTCTTCCGGGGTCATCGGGTTAGCGCCATTGCGATCGGCGCCCCACAGCAGCAGCAGATAGCGCAAACGCTGCAGACCGGCCGTCGGACGCGCCTGGATCACCGTGTAGGCGCGCTGGGTGTCCAGTTTCACTGAAGAGACAACCCCAACCGGGTACCCTTCCGGGAAACGACCGCCCAGACCGGAGGTCACCAGCACATCGCCGACGCGAATATCGGTATTTGCCGGCAGATGCTCAAGCTGGAGGTCGTCGGTGCAGCCGTTACCGGCGGCAATGACGCGAATATCGTTCCGCAGGACCTGGATCGGCAACGCATGGGTGGCATCACAGATCAGCAGTACCCGGCTGGTCATTTTCGCCACGGCTACGACCTGCCCCACCACGCCTTTATCACTGATAACCGGCTGGCCTTCGTAGACGCCGTTGACGCTGCCCTTATCGATAACCACCTGATCGCTGTAGGGGTCGTTGACCGTTGAGATGACCTGGGTCACCATTTTTTGCTCGTCCTGGCGCAGCGGCGAGCCAAGCAGTTCACGCAGGCGCGCATTCTCCTGCTTGTACTGGCCCAGCATCAGCAGATCGCTGTTTTTCAGCAACAGCTCCTGACGCAGCGCGCGGTTTTCCAGTTCGAGCTGGTCACGGGTAGCCAGCGTCTGCGATACGCTGTCGAGCAGTTCCCGGGGACCATTAGAGACAAAGTAGAAAGGGCTGACGGCTGTATCCATGTACGTTCTGATTTGACTGAACGTACCCAGGCGGCTGTCGGCGATAATCACGCCAAGCGCCACCAGCACCGCCAGAATAAGGCGAATCTGTAGCGACGGGCCACGGCTAAAAATTGGCTTCATAGGCTATGCGTATTCTCGTGTCAGTAAAGACCAGGGGCAGCGCGGAAGCCACCCCGGACCTTCAGGCTGACTACTCTTCGCTAAACAGGTCGCCGCCGTGCATGTCGATCATTTCCAGCGCCTTGCCGCCGCCACGCGCTACGCAGGTCAGCGGATCTTCAGCAACCACGACTGGAATACCGGTTTCTTCCATTAACAGACGGTCCAGGTTGCGCAGCAGCGCACCACCGCCGGTGAGAACCATCCCGCGCTCGGAGATATCAGACGCCAGTTCCGGCGGGCACTGCTCAAGGGCAACCATGACCGCGCTCACGATGCCGGTCAGCGGCTCCTGCAGCGCTTCAAGAATTTCGTTTGAGTTCAGGGTGAAGCCGCGTGGAACGCCTTCCGCCAGGTTACGGCCGCGCACTTCAATTTCACGCACTTCATCGCCCGGGTAAGCCGAACCGATTTCATGTTTGATACGCTCAGCGGTCGCTTCACCGATCAGAGAGCCGTAGTTACGACGCACGTAATTGATGACGGCTTCGTCGAAGCGGTCGCCGCCGATACGCACGGAAGAAGAGTAAACCACGCCGTTCAGGGAGATAACCGCTACCTCGGTGGTACCGCCGCCGATATCCACCACCATGGAACCGGTCGCTTCAGAAACCGGCAGGCCAGCGCCGATCGCGGCCGCCATCGGTTCTTCAATCAGGAACACTTCGCGAGCGCCAGCGCCCTGCGCGGATTCACGGATAGCACGACGCTCAACCTGGGTGGCGCCAACCGGCACGCAGACCAGTACGCGCGGGCTCGGGCGCATAAAGCTGTTGCTGTGCACTTGTTTGATAAAGTGCTGCAGCATCTTTTCCGTCACGAAGAAGTCAGCGATAACGCCGTCCTTCATCGGGCGAATCGCCGCGATATTACCCGGGGTACGGCCGAGCATCTGCTTCGCTTCATGACCCACGGCGGCGACGCTTTTCGGCGATCCGGCACGATCCTGACGAATGGCCACCACGGAAGGCTCATTCAATACGATGCCTTGTCCTTTTACGTAAATAAGGGTATTCGCGGTACCCAGGTCAATGGACAGGTCATTGGAAAACATGCCACGAAATTTTTTTAACATACTAAGGGATAATCCTGAAAGCTGGGGCGGAAAACAAAATCCGCTTACTTTACCAACCACACGCAGCAGCGACAAGGCGCAAAAATCACCTGCTGCGGTGAAAATTAGTGCAGTTCATTTCCTTTGTTACAAATTTTTCCGACTCCGTTCATTGCTGAAATCTTCAGCAGCGCTCCACGCCTGAATTTGTAACCTGTCAAAGGAGGGTCACTGGCATTTACATTGCGATGATCCGGCAGGTAGACAAGCACACCCCCTTCACGATGGCGCGCGTTATTCTACGTGAAATCACGCTAAACGGCAGATCAAACCGAGTATCTTTGCGAATATTTTTTCACATTTGTGTCAAGTGGCTGTGAGGTGGCAAAAAATTCCCCCTGCCCGCCCGTGACACCGCATTGGGACAGTACCAGCCACTCGCTGCGGCTGCGTACGCCCGTCGCAAAAACTTGCATAGGCATGCCTTTACAGGCTTCCACCAGGCTTTGCACCAGCAGCTGGTTCTCGCTGCGCTTTTCGATGTTGCGCGCCAGGCCCGGATGCAGTTTGATCAGCTCCGCATCCAGCTGCTTGATCCAGCTGGTTCCCACCAGGGTTAACCCTGCCTGAACCACCGCCACCCGAACGCCAAGCGCGTTAACCAACCGCATAACCGGCTGCAGACGGCCGATATATTGACAAACATCTGCCTCAGCAAGTTCAAAAATAATCCGTTGACGCTGCGATTTTTCACACTGCATTAGAGCATCGCGCAGCCAGCGCTGGAAACGCGGACGGATCAGCGACTCCACCGACAGCTGCAGCGCCAGATTCTCCTCGGGCCAGAAGCCTAAAAACGGCAGCAGGCGCGTCACCTGCAGGCGGTCATACTCCTCCGCCAGGCCAAACTGCAGCACCATCGGCATGTACTCGGCGGCAATCACCTCTTCTTTACCGTCGTACATCCGCGACATCAGTTCACGGTGATGCACCCGACCGTCGCGGGTGACGGCGGGCTTCTGGTACAACCGCGGCCCGCCGCGGCTCAGCATCTGTTCGATCAGCGTCCGCCAGCGAACGTTGCCGCGGCCTTTCTCCGGAAGGGTATCGTCATAGACCGACCAGCTGTTGCTGCCCTGCAGCACCGCGTTGCGCGTTGCCGCTTCTGCATGTTCCATCACTTGCGCCGCCGATTGTCCGCTGCGGAAAGAACAGATGCCGATATGCATCATATCGTCACGATCGAGGATCCGCGTCGGAGGCAGCGCGTCCATGGCCTTCAGCAGCAGCCCGGCGATACTATCCGCCTCTTTTAACGTGCGGTGCGGCAGCAGCACGGCGAAGTCGCTACGGTGATAGCGCGCCAGCAGCGCGCCAGGGTAACGCATAATAAAGGTAGAGAGCAGGTTGATAAGCGTGAAGTAATGTTCTTCGGCCGCCGCCCGCCCCCAGTTGTCCCGTAGCAGATCAAACTCCGGTAGACGGATCATCATCACGATGCCGTACGCCCCCACCTTCTCCTGATCTTCCAGCAGCGTGGCCAGCTGATTGTCAAAAAACAGGCGATTATTCAGCCCGGTTTTAGAATCCTGTGCCGCATAGGAGCGAATCAGCGTATCCATCCGGCTGCGCTGATCGCTGGCAAACTGCAGCTCCGACAGCAGCATATCCAGCGCGCTACTGGTGCTGGCAGGCCATTCATAGACTGAGCCGCGCACCTGCGGCCCGCGCTCGCCGCTCAGGATACGCGTGGAACGAAGCTCAAGCAGCTCCTGACCCGCCAGCTGGCGGCGGATCCAGCGGACGGCGAAGAAAATAATCACCACCATGAAGCCGATGGAGATGGACAGCGGGGCGGTAATCGACAGCGAACGGAAATAGTTCACCATCGGGTCAACGTAGACCAGATGCAGAGAGAGACCGGGATGTTTCAACGACGGGACCGTGATCTCACGGAATTGCTCATGACTGCCAAGCGGGCGATAGCTGTCGGTTCGGGAGTGGCTGTAGAGCGGTTTACCGTTAAGCATGAAATCGATATGCACGATCTCTATCGGCGTCATCAGCTCATCCAGCTGCGGCTCAAGCTTATCAAAAGAGGTGGTGATGAGCCGGTTATCCAGCATGGTCGCCACCGCCTGAACCCGGTTTTCGACCTTGTTCTCAATGCCGTTGTAAAAACTCAGCGAAGCGCCAATCAGCGTGACAAAGATGGTCAGGCTAGTTAGCAGCGTGATAAAGGCTGAGAACTTCGTCGTTAATCGCATCCCTGTGTTAACTCCGCGAGTGAATGACTGCCCGATGAACCATCAGGCTCCCGTGCCGGCGCGCGCCTTGACGCTAGCATTAACCTTTTAAAGCGCGACGCATACTATCAAAGATGGCGAGTCTGGCAATGGAATGCGTATTATCGGCGAAAGTATGCCGATAGCGAGTATAGTCGGCAGAAAAAATTTGCCAATCGCCGCCCGCCTGCGGCCTGCGCCAGAAGCGCTTTAATTTTAGACGCTGGATGGCAAACCCGCGCCAGCGGCGCACATTATTGCCGATTTTCCGTCCTGCCAGCCTCCCGTCCGCTTTTTTCCCTGCTAAAGATGCCGGGTCAGGCGCGGTAAAGGAAACGTCTTGCGCCACTTTCCGATGATTCCTGGACGACCGCGCCCCTGCTTCGGCGGCGGCTCATGCTCCTAATGTGCAATTTTTGGTGACATATTCGCGATTCATCGCCGCCTCCGTCATGCTTAAGGAAACGCATGACGGAGGACACCATGAAAAGAAAAAAACTGACGGAAGCCGACGTCACGGCCGAATCCGTTTTTATGCTCCAGCGGCGCCAGGTACTGAAAATGCTGGGCATCAGCGCAACCGCCCTTTCGCTTCCCGCCGCCGCGCAGGCCGACCTGCTGGACTGGTTTAAAGGCCATGACCGTCCGCCAGCCCCGGCGGGCAAAGCCCTGGACTTTGCTAAACCCGCTGAATGGCAGGCTAAGCTGACGCTTACCCCGGAAGATAAAGTCTCCGGCTACAATAACTTTTATGAATTCGGCCTCGATAAAGCCGATCCGGCGGCGAACGCGGGTAGCCTGCGCACCGATCCCTGGACATTGACCATCGGCGGTGAGGTGGCGAAGCCGCTGACTCTCGACCATGACGATCTGACCAAACGCTTCCCGCTGGAAGAGCGTATTTATCGTATGCGCTGCGTGGAAGCCTGGTCGATGGTGGTCCCCTGGGTCGGCTTCCCGCTGCATAAGCTGTTGGCGCTGGTGGAGCCCACCAGCAATGCGCGCTATGTGGCCTTCAAAACCCTCTATGCTCCGGATCAAATGCCCGGGCAGAAAGATCGGTTTATCGGCGGGGGGCTGGCTTACCCTTACGTGGAGGGGCTGCGGCTGGATGAAGCGATGCATCCGCTGACGCTGCTCACCGTCGGGGTGTATGGCAAAGCGCTGCCGCCGCAAAATGGCGCGCCGGTCCGCCTTACTGTGCCGTGGAAGTACGGTTTCAAAGGCATTAAATCCATCGTCAGCATTGAACTGACCCGCGAGCGGCCGCCGACCACCTGGAACCTGGCGGCACCGGACGAATACGGCTTCTTCGCCAACGTCAATCCGCACGTCGATCACCCCCGCTGGTCGCAGGCCAGCGAGCGGTTTATCGGCGCCGGCGGCGTACTCGATGTCAAGCGTCAGCCAACCCTGCTGTTTAACGGCTATGCCGACGAGGTGGCGTCGTTGTATCGCGGCATGAATCTGCGGGAGAACTTCTAGTGCGTTTCACCGTCAAACAGATCGCCTGGCTGAAGGTTTTACTTCATCTGGCGGGTTTTTTGCCGCTGGTCTGGCTATTCTGGGCCGGACATCAGGGCTACTTTAGCGCCGATCCGGCCAAGGATATCCAGCATTTTACCGGCAGGATGGCGCTGAAGTTTCTGCTGGCGACGCTGCTGGTCTCCCCGCTGGCGCGCTATGCGAAACAACCATTATTGATTCGCGTTCGTCGCCTGTTAGGTTTATGGTGTTTCGCCTGGGCGACGCTGCACCTGACCAGCTATACCCTGCTGGAGCTGGGCATTAACAATCTGGCGCTGCTGGGCTCGGAGATTATCAACCGCCCCTATCTGACGTTAGGCATGGTCAGCTGGGCGATCCTGCTGGCGCTGGCGGTGACGTCGACGCAGGCGATGCAGCGAAAACTGGGCCGCCGCTGGCAACTTTTACACAACTTCGTCTATCTGGTGGCGATCCTCGCGCCGATTCACTACCTGTGGTCAGTGAAGATCCTCTCGCCGCAGCCCATCATTTATGCCCTGCTGGCAGTGGCGCTGCTGGCATGGCGTTACAAGAAGTTCCGCCAGTGGTGGCGCTGAATCCCGTAATGTGCAGTTTCCCGCAGATCCTTTATCAACCGCGACTCTTTTTAAGATAGCGGTTGATAATCTTCCCTGATAAGACCAGTATTTAGCTGCCAATTGCTACGAAATCGTTATAATGTGCGACTTTGGCTTTCCTGACGGGGTTTTCTGACCCTGAAAAGGTGACAAGGGCGCATTGAAGGTATATGTTGTTTTTTACCCGAAAATGGCAGGAGATCGCCACACGATGGCAAAGAAGTTTCACATTTTGCTTTTGAATGGTCCAAACATTAACATGCTCGGTACCCGCGAGCCTGAGAAGTATGGTCCGCTCACGCTGGCGGAGATTGTTAACCATTTAACATCTGAAGCGGCGGCGCTGAATGTGAGCCTGGATCACCTGCAGTCCAACGCGGAGCATGCGTTAATCGACCGAATTCATCAGGCTAAAGACAACGTGGACTATATCCTGATTAATCCGGCCGCGTTCACGCATACCAGCGTAGCAATCCGTGACGCTTTGCTTGCCGTGAACATCCCGTTTATCGAGATTCACCTGAGCAATGTATATGCACGCGAACCCTTCCGCCAGCATTCGTATCTGTCAGATGTCGCCGCTGGCGTCATCTGCGGACTGGGGGCGGACGGCTATTCATACGCTTTACAGACGGCGGTAAAACGCCTGTCACAATCACACTAAACAAAGAGTACGGAACCCACTCATGGATAT
>ENA-UOJR01002030-UOJR01002030.1-human-gut-metagenome-genome-assembly--contig:-C115P-NODE-2030-length-15272-cov-52.656963_pt1 | contig 15272 bp, 16 predicted proteins | sample MGYA00242354_ERZ723901 | MGnify/ENA metagenome assembly ERZ723901
ATGAAGCGTATATGCGCTTGAAGAAAAGCCTGGCTGCTTCAATCAATTAAGGAGGCAGCAGAATGGAATTAGCAAAATACAAGGCGTGTATATGTGAAGGCTCTGCCGAAGAAGCTATTATCGACATACTGGTTGATAATGATCTTCTGATTTTCAACAGAGAAGAAATGTTGGAAGAACGTGTTATCCGTTGCAGAAGTGCTAAACGATTCGAGGAGCGATACTTACGGAAAGGATTCGATGAGCAGATTTCTGTGATACGGATTTTGGATTCTCGCAGAGAGGAATTTCGATTGAGTAAAGCATATGAGCAGAAAATTGACGTGGTAAATGTCATTACTGCTCCAGAAATTGAAATGCTGATTATTCATGCGGAAGGAGCATATGATCAGTTTAAGCGTTCTGGAAAAAAACCAAGCGAATTTTGTAAAACAAATCTTCGGATGCATGATGTGAAGTCGTATGATTTTGTGAAGCAGTATTTCAGTAACCCACAGCTCTTGGTGAAAGCCATAAAAGAGTATCGCAGAACAGCAAATATCCCCAAAGGAGAATACAGCTTGTCTGATTTGCTGAGATGAGCTTTGCTTTTTTGATACATTGGCCGTGACTGAAATGGTCACCAGGAGATAAACGGGTACCAGTTTACAGAAAACAGAATAGAATCGTCTTCGATGCCTCGTTGGGAAACCAACGGGGTATTTTTTTGCCTCAATCTGGCTGTATAGAACACTGAAAAAGTCAAAACGAACCGTAGGTAGTCCTGCAAGGACAACCAAAGTGCGCCTACGAGGCCAACGCGAAATCGGAGGATTCTTGTTAAACTTACTTTGTAAGGACGAAAGTCCGGATGTTCCTTGAAAACTGAATACTCATTCTTCAGGTACATTCCTGTTTGGTCGAGCCTTCGACTGCACGCCATGAAGCCCATCGGGGTGATAGCGGTTTCGCAGAAGCAAATGCCGGATTGCAACCGGTGGCGGTGCTGTATGGAATCGGCGTCAGCGATGATGCGATTGTGGCCGTAGCATTGTCACAGGTGGGTAACATCGGCGGGCAGCCCTATTGGTCATGGTACGGCTTCGAGGGTCGTGTGGAATGGTGTGCCTGCTTTGTGAGCTGGTGTGCCAACGAGTGCGGCTATATCGAAAACGGAATCATTCCGAAGTTTGCAGGATGTATAAATGGCGTCCAATGGTTTAAAGACCGTGGCCAATGGGCTGACAACAGCATTGAGCCGACACCGGGCATGATTATTTTCTTCGATTGGGATTCCCCGAATGGCTCCTCTGGCCCTCAGGATGGACTTTCCGATCATGTGGGCATCGTGGAGAAATGCGAGAACGGTATTGTCTATACCGTCGAGGGCAATTCCGGCGATAGCTGCCGGCAGAGACAGTATCCGGTGGGTTACTACGAAATCCTTGGCTATGGTATTCCCGCGTTCTAAAATCAGCCGCTTTAGGCGGATGATACATACTGCAACTTTACTAATTCAGACAGTGAGCTGAAATATTTTTTCTAATTCACTCTGTAAAATGTGAGTGTACAGGTTAAATTTCGAGATGCGCGGAAATCTTGACAATCCTGCAACATTTCTATGTTATACTAAAATCAAATGCCTCGTTGGGAAACCGACGAGGCATTTTTCGACAAAATCAGACGATACGGAGTACGGAAAGGTTAGCGATGTGCGTTTTCATATGCTTTTCGGATTCCGTCCGGCAAGTGGTCGGGAATCAGTGCCTTTAGTCTGTCCTCACTGCCGTCTTTGATTGCCTGCTCATAGTACCAGCATTTGAATTTCAGCATATCCAGAGTGCGGTTCATCTGCTCAAGCTCTGCCTCCATGTGCGACCGTTGCTCTTCAAACATTGCCTTGCGTTGCGGGTAGGTGGACGGCCCTTCTACACACCAATCCATGAATTGCCGGATGTCCTTGATTTCCATGCCAGCTTTTTTCAGACATTCAATGACCCGGAGTGCTTCAATCTCCGTGTCACCGAATTTGCGGATGCCGGACACCCGTTCCATGTTCGGAAAAAGTCCCTGTTTATCATAATAGCGCAGCGTGGAGATAGGCAATCCGAACATCTCTGCCACCTGTCCAATTGAATACATAAATTTCCCTCCAAAAATTTTTAAAAATATATTGACCTAAAGTTAGGTTTAGGTATTACTATGAGAATAACACAAAGAATATCAAAATGCAAGGAGTGTTCTACGATGAATAAAAATGTACTAATCATTTCCTCAAGTCCCCGTAAGGGCGGCAACTCCGAAACGCTGGCGGCAGTGTTTGCAGGCGGCGTAAACGGCGTGAGAGAGATCGCAGGTCATATTGCGCTGGAGCAAGCTTATCAGATGGGCAAGGAGGTGTGAGCCATGGCAGTTAAACAAACGGCAGGCAGAGAGGCTTTGGGGGAATTTGCTCCCAAATTTGCGGAATTGAATGATGATGTACTGTTCGGGCAGGTGTGGAGCAGGGAAGACAAGCTTTCCCTGCGAGACCGCAGCATTGTAACAGTGGTGGCGCTGATGGCGCAAGGACTGACGGATTCGTCTTTTCAGTACCACCTGACAACCGCAAAGAACAACGGTGTAACCAAAACGGAAATTGCGGAAATCCTGACCCATGCGGCATTTTATGCGGGCTGGCCCAAGGCATGGGCGGCTTTTCGTATGGCAAAGGAGGTATGGGCGGAGGACGACACCGCCGACGCAAAAGCCAAGCATCAGAATGAAATGGTCTTTCCCATCGGCGCACCCAATGATGACTTTGCGAAATATTTTATTGGCCAAAGCTATCTCGCACCTCTTTCTACGCAGCAAGTCGGTATTTACAATGTGACCTTTGAACCCGGTTGCCGCAACAATTGGCACATTCATCATGCCAAAAACGGCGGCGGACAGATTCTCGTCTGTGTGGCTGGCCGAGGGTTTTACCAGGAATGGGGCAAACCGGCACAGGAGCTGCGCCCCGGCGATGTGGTAAATATCCCTGTGGGCGTCAAACACTGGCACGGTGCTGCGCCGGATAGCTGGTTCTCTCATCTGGCGGTAGAGGTTCCGGGGGATGAAACCTCCAATGAATGGTTGGAAGCCGTGGACAACACAGTATATTTTAAGGCAACAGGCAAGGAGGTCTGAATATGGAAAAACTGAATCTGACACAGGAATGGGACAAGGTGTTCCCGAAAAGCGACAAGGTGGATCACAAGAAAGTAACCTTTCACAACCGCTACGGCATCACACTGGCGGCGGATATGTACACGCCGAGGGGCACAGAGGGCAAGCTGCCCGCCATTGCCGTCAGCGGTCCGTTCGGTGCGGTAAAGGAGCAGTCCTCCGGTCTGTATGCGCAGAAAATGGCGGAGCTCGGCTTCCTGACGATTGCCTTCGATCCGTCCTACACCGGCGAGAGCGGCGGTACACCCCGCTATGTCGCTTCGCCGGACATCAACACCGAGGATTTCTGCGCAGCGGTGGACTTCCTCTCCGTGCAGGAGAATGTTGACTCCGAGCGTATCGGTATCATCGGTATCTGCGGCTGGGGCGGCATGGCGATCAACGCCGCCGCCATTGACACCCGCATTAAAGCTACTGTGGCTATGACTATGTACGACATGACCCGTGTAACTGCCAACGGATATTTTGATGCTGAGGATTCTGAGCAGGCACGCTATGAGAAGAAAAAAGCCATGAATGCACAGCGCACTGTAGATTACAAAAACGGCAGCTATGCGCTGGCGGGTGGCGTAGTTGATCCGCTGCCGGAGGACGCACCGCAGTTTGTGAAGGACTATTATGCCTACTACAAGACTCCGCGAGGCTACCATCCCCGCAGCCTGAATTCCAACGGCGGCTGGAATGTGACCTCCTCGCTGTCGTTCCTGAATATGCCGATTTTGCAATACAGCAGCGAGATCCGCTCTGCTGTGCTGCTGGTACACGGAGAGAAAGCGCACTCACGCTATTTCAGTGAGACGGCGTACAGCAAGCTGAGCGGCGATAACAAGGAATTGCTCATTATCCCCGGTGCAAACCACACCGACCTTTACGATCAGATGGACATCATTCCGTTTGAAAAGCTCAACGCATTCTTTACGGAGTATTTGAGATAAAGCGGCATATTACGCTCGTCCTATTGCTGGCGTTTGTGCTTTGTCTGAGCGGCTACGCCGGGCTTTTTAGTGAAAATGCTTTTTAATAATGTTGATTTTCAACTGCTCTTAACCGAACGGCAAAACGACTATGGACATCTATGCGAAAGTCAAGTATAATAAACCTAAGGAATTAAGCAGCGTTGTGAATGCTGCATTCGGGCTGCGTTAAACGGCACCAAAAATTTCGCGATTTCGTGGGTTTACCTATGGGTTTACTGAGAGAGGGAAGCCCGAAAACCCGCATGAATACTGGACTTTTTGGATCAAGGTCAGGTGAGTATGGTCTCAAGGCTGCTCGTCGCGCTCCGCAGTTCTGCAAGCGTAATTCAACCGAATATCGAAAAAGAGCAACAAACCCCGAAAATCCAGTATTTTCGGGGTTTTCTTTATATTCGGCAAAGGAGAAGAATACAGCAGCTTCCGGAAAAGAAGCGGATAAGATGCAGATGAACAAGTTGAAGAAGCCATGGAAGAATGCTGAAGGAACTGTGGAGGAATAGGATCATGTCAAAAGATGAGTATTTGATTACCGATGCACCGCTGAAAGCGCTGACGGTTTTTGCAATGCCGATGATTCTCGGCAGTTTTTTTCAGCAGGTATACAATATGGCTGACTCCATTATCGTCGGTCAGTTTGTGGGTTCCTCTGCACTGGCAGCGGTTGGTGCCTGTGCAGCCCTGACGAATGTTTTCATTTGTGTGGCACTGGGTGCCGGTGTCGGTGCAGGTGTGCTTGTGAGTCGCTATTTCGGCGCCAAAGAGTATGGCAAAATGAAAACCATTGTGTCTACGTCACTGATCAGCTTTTTGCTTCTGAGCATCCTCCTTGGTATCTTTGGCTTTTGCTTTTCCCATGCGATGATGAGCGGGTTACAGACCCCTGCCGATATTCTGGAGGAAGCGGTACTGTACTTGCGGGTCTATTTTGTGGGCTTTCCGTTTTTGTTCATGTACAATATTCTCTCCACCATGTTCACTTCCATCGGTGAATCAAAAATTCCGCTGGGGCTGCTGATCTTTTCCTCCATTCTGAATATTGTGATGGATCTTTGGATGGTAGCCATTCTGGGGCTTGGTGTATTCGGCGCGGCGCTTGCAACCCTGATTGCCCAGGGAATTTCCGCTGTTTTTTCACTTTTGATTTTCTTATACCGGATGCGGCGATACCAAAGCCCGTTTCAGTGGTTTGACGGGCGCAAGCTGCGCTCGATGCTTCGGATCGCAGTGCCCTCGGTCCTGCAGCAGTCTACCGTGTCGATCGGTATGATGATCGTACAGGCAGTGGTAAATCCCTTCGGCACACAGGCACTTGCAGGATATGCGGCGACGATGCGGGTGGAGAATGTTTTTTCCCTGATCTTCGTGTCCATCGGTAATGCAGTTTCGCCGTATGTTTCCCAAAACCTTGGGGCAGGCAAAACCGAGCGTATCAAAAAAGGTTATCATGCGGCATTGGTGTTGGACGTGTGTTTTGCGGCGGTTGCCTTTCTTGTCATTGAAACACTGCACACGCAGATTTCTTCGCTATTTCTTGGAAAAGACGGAACCGCGCTGGCTTATCAGGTATCCGGAGATTATATGAGATGGCTTGGTTACTTCTTTATTTTTATGGGAATTAAAATGGCAACCGATGGAGTTCTTCGCGGACTCGGCATCATGCGACCGTTCCTTATTGCCAATATGGTAAATCTTGCGATCCGCTTGTCTGTGGCTTTGATCTGTGCGCCGCGTTTTGGCATCGACTTTGTCTGGCTTGCCGTGCCGGCCGGCTGGCTTGCTAACTTTCTGGTTTCCTATGCGGCACTCAGAAAATCCTGGCCGGGCGAGAAAGTGGAGTCATCTCGAATATTTTCATAATCCTTGAAAATGTCCTTGAAATATGCCATCATTAGTCCATGGGATGCAAAATCATAAAAGGTTGAGAAAGAGCAGGTATCATATATGAAAAAGAAGATCATTGTTGCAGTAGTGGTAGTTGTTTTGATTTTGGCGGCGATCGCGATTATCTCTGTTCTGGCACAGACACCGGCGCTGATCTGACCGGAAAGGAAGCAGGACAACGCTTATGAAACTGTTATACGGTACCGGCAATCCGGCAAAGGCAGCTGCCATGCAGAACCGCATAGCCGGACTTGGCATCGAATTGATCAGTCTGCAGGATCTGCGGGCACAGGGGGTGGAGATCCCCGATGTCCCGGAGACCGGCAATACGCCTCTGGAGAATGCCAGGCAGAAAGCGCATGCTTATTATGAAGCTTTTCGTATGCCTGTATTTTCCTGTGATTCCGGGTTGTATTTTGAAGATGTCCCGGAGGCGGTTCAGCCCGGGGTACATGTGCGTACGGTGAACGGTGTGTATCTGACGGATGAGCAGATGCTGGAGCACTATATCGGACTGGTCAAACGCTATGGAAGGCTTACGGCAAAATACCGCAATGCCATCTGCTATGTGCAGGATGAGGAACATGTATATGAGGCAATGGAGCCTGACATGGAAAGTGAGAAATTCTGGCTGGCGGATGTACCCCACAGCAGCATCCGCAGAGAGGGGTTTCCGCTGGACAGCATTTCCCTGGATCCCGGAACCGGAAAATATTTCTATGATCTGCCTGAGACAGCGGTTGACCGGGTGGCGGTAGAGGAAGGGTTTCTTACCTTTTTCCGGAGGATCTTACAAGAGGGAACGGTGAATATAAACGGCAGCAGACGGTGAAATAACAAGTGCGCAGAGCGTCCCGCGGCGCTCGGATAGGAGAGTATATGACAGTAACAAATGCAGTGGAAACAACAATGATCTGGGGAACCGTAAGCGGTGCAAGCATGGTGGGGATGGTGATATCTCTGCTATTATCCGTGGTTTTACCCATATTTTTAGGTATCTTTATTTATAAGAAGACAAAGGCATGGGTGCCGGCGTTCTTCATCGGTTGTGGAATTTTCGTGGGCTTTGCCATGATCTTAGAGCAGATCTGTCATGCCATCGTGCTGACGGTGACTGGAAGCGCGATCCGGGACAATATCTGGCTGTATGCGATTTATGGTGGACTGGCAGCAGCACTTTTTGAGGAGTGTGGCCGGTGGATCGCCATGAAATTCTGCCTGAAAAAACATCTTACCCGGGAAAATGCATTGATGTACGGAGCAGGACATGGCGGCATTGAGGCTTTTCTGATCCTTGGTATGTCTTCTATGAGCAATCTCCTTACCGCAGCCATGATCAACGGTGGTCTGATGGAGAAGACTATGACGGCATTGGAGCCCGCACAACAGGAGGTAACCTACCATCAGCTCTCTGTTCTCTGGACCACGCCGGCTTACCAGTTCTACCTCGCACCGGTGGAGCGGATCAGTGCGATCGCTCTGCAGATCGCGTTGTCGATTCTTGTATACAGTGCGGTGAAGACAGGCAGAAAGCTGCAGCTGGCAGCAGCCTTTGGGCTGCATTTTGCAGTGGATTTTCTGACGGTGATATGTGCATCGATGATTCCTACATGGGCATTGGAGCTGGGACTGTTAGTGGTCGTGGCCGTGATCTGTGCAGCGGTATATAAGTTGGTCTATGTACATTCGGCAGAGAAAAAATAAGATAAGAGGCGACAGGTGATGAAAATTAACAGAGAAAAAGCACTGGCAGCATTTCAGGAATACACGGACCGTTATGACAGCAGCCGGGACATGATCCGTCTGAAAATAGAACACACCTACCGGGTCTGCGGATTGTGCCAGCAGATTGCCAGATCTCTGGAGCTTCCGGAGGAAGAGGTGGACATTGCGTGGCTGACCGGACTGCTCCATGATGTGGGACGGTTTGAGCAGCAGCGGGTATATGGAACCTTCATCGATGCGGATTCCATCGATCATGCGAAATACGGAGCAAGGATTTTATTTGGTAAGGTCTGGGAAGAGAAACACGGACTTGCTTCCGGAAGTGAAGAAAGCCTGCCCGAGGAAATTCAGGCAGACGCCGGCATCAGTATCCGGGATTTCGTGGAAGATGCTTCCTGCGATGAACTTCTGTGGACGGCGGTATTTTATCACAGCGCCTACCGGATTCCGGAAGAACTGGACGAACGTACAGCAATGTTCTGCCATATCTTACGGGATGCGGATAAGATTGATATTTTGAAGGTCAATGTGGAATTCCCTCTGGAAGAGATCTACAATGTGGACACAGAGGTATTATATCAGGAGGAAGTGACGCCGGAAGTACTGCAGAGCTTTGATGAGGAGCATGCCGTACTACGATCCCTGAAGAAAACAGCAGTGGATAATGTGGTGGGACATATTTCGCTGGTGTACGAGCTGGTCTATCCCGAGAGCTGCCGTATTGTGAAGAGACAGGGGTATCTGGATCGACTGATGAATTTTGAGTCGAAAAATTCTCATACGAGAAAACAGTTCGAGCATATCCGAGAGCATATGAGAGAATATCTTGCAGAAATATAGAGAAGAATATTAGGGGCTGGCATTATTGCCAGCCTCCGTCGATAGTGAGGATCTGTCCGGTGAGATAGGCTGGAGACTGGATCAGCTGGAGGACAAGCTGTCCCACTTCCTCAGGCTGCCCCAGACGGTCCGCGGGGATCTCTTGCCGGAGAGCGTCCATTTCCTCCGGGGAGAAGCAATGATTCATGGCAGTGTCAATGACCCCGCAGGAAATGGCGTTGACCTGAATATTGCTGGGCGCCAGCTCCTTGGCGAGAGCTTTGGTGAAGCTGTTCACGCCGCCTTTGGAAGCGGAATAGGCGACTTCCATGGAAGCTCCGACGTTTCCCCAGACGGAAGAAATATTGATGATACGTCCGCTGTGCTTCTGAAGCATCAGAGGAATCGCCAGACGACTGGTATAGAAGCAGGAGCTTAAGTTTGTATTGATAATATGCTGCCATTCTTCGACACTCATATCCGTGAGCAGACCGATGTAGGAGATTCCGGCATTATTGACCAGAACGTCCAGATGATCCAGGGAAGCAAATAATTGATCCATGGCAACGGGATCCGATGCGTCTGCCATTTGCGCGGTGCAGTGGATCCTGTATTTTTCTTCCAGAGAGTTAGCAAGGGCGGACAGCTCCGGGAGAGTGCGGCTACAGGTCAGGACAAGGTCGTAACCGGCTCCGGCGAGGGCCTCTGCGATGGCACGTCCGATACCGCGGGAAGCACCGGTGACAAGAGCCAACGGTGTGTTCTTTATTGTATTCATATAAAGTATCCTTTCTGAATTCTACGGCACCCTTTGGAGATAAAACAGTGCCGAATGCAAAAAACCTGTAAAACGAGTGTAGCACAGATGGACTTGCTTTTCCATAGGGGAACTGCTACACTGAACAAAAGGAGAGAAAATTATGTACGATTTGATTATTATCGGTTCCGGTCCCGCAGGACTGTCCGCAGCAGTCTACGGAAAGCGTGCGGGGCTGAACCTACTTATTATAGAAGAAAAGCCCATGAGCGGCGGACAGATTCTTAATACTTATGAAGTGGATAACTATCTGGGACTTCCCGGGATCAGTGGCTTCGACATGGGGATGACTTTCAGACAGCATGCAGAGAAGCTGGGAGCGGAATTCTTAGAAGCCACGGTACACAGTGTGGAAGAACGTGGCGATTACAAATGCGTCTACGCAGGAGACCGGGAACTGGAGACCCGTACGGTGATTTTTGCCACCGGTGCGGAGCATGCGAAGCTTGGTGTGCCCGGTGAGGAAGAATTAAACGGCATGGGTGTGTCCTACTGCGCTACCTGCGACGGAGCTTTTTTCCGGGGCAGAACGGTGGCTGTGGTCGGCGGCGGAGACGTGGCGCTGGAGGATGCCATCTACCTGGCGAGAACCTGTGAAAAGGTGTATCTGATCCACAGAAGAGACAGCCTGCGGGGAGCCATGGTATTACAGGAGGAATTAAAGAGTCTTCCCAGCGTGGAGATCCTTTACGACCATGTGGTCACGGAGATCTGCGGTGAGGATATGGTGGAAAAGCTGCGCATCAAAAACGTGAAGACGGAAGAAGAGAAGGATCTGGAAGCAGCGGGCATCTTTATCGCTGTAGGTATCCATCCCAACACCGAACTGCTGCAGAGCCTGGTGACAGTCGGTGAGGATGGCTATATTCCGGCAGGCGAGACCGGAGAGACTGACACCCCCGGCATCTATGTGGCGGGTGACATCCGTAAGAAGCCTCTGCGCCAGGTCGTGACGGCAGTGGCTGACGGCGCTAATGCGGCGGTCAGCGCCGGGAACTATTGCAACCGTTTTCGTAAACAGTCATAGATTAGTAATAGATTCATTAAGAAATTTGAAAGAAAATTGAAAAATATTTAAAGAAAAGAGTCATCCATGTGGTGGCTTTTTTTACGTAAAAAATCCGTAAACCCGCATGAAATGGGAACTTTTGGCAAAATTGACAATTAATTTACTATATTGACAAAAGGAGGACTGCGTGATATATTTGTTAACAGATGTAACAAATTCGTAACAAATAATCCGAAAATGTAAAGAAGTAAGTTAAGAAAGTAAGATAGCTCCAAGAGTTTCAGGAGGATAGAATGGTTCGTAAATCTGTAAAAATTACCGTGTGCACCATGGCAGCGGTTATGGCTTTTTCCGGAATGAATATTACCGCAGATGCGGCAGCGTCTTCATCGGTACTTCCCAGCGGTGGTATTGAACTGACCCTGGCAAAGGGTAATAAGTTAGAGAGTCTGTCCGCAGGTACGAACAATACCAAACAGATTGAAAGTATTATTGAAACTGTACTCCGTGATGATCAGATGGACACGACCCCGGAAGCATCCGAGGAAGAATCTTTTAAGAATCTGGTCATTGCACAGGTAAATGATTATGTAAATGTAAGAAGCATGCCCAGTGAGCAGGGGGAGATCGTCGGTAAGCTGTATGACGATTCCGTAGGTCTCTTCATCTCCGAAGAGAACGGCTGGTATCAGATCTCTTCCGGTTCCGTAACCGGGTATGTAAAAGCCGAGTACTGTGTGACCGGCGATGAAGCGGTAGAGCTTGCCAAAAAGGTAGGTACAAGATTGGCGACCGTTAACACCACAACCTTAAAAGTACGTACCGAACCTTCTTTAGAGGCTTCTGTATTAGGTTTGGTTCCCTTAGAGGATGACCTGGTAGTATCCGATGAGACCGATGGCTGGGTACAGGTAGATACCGAGGAAGGTCTTGGATGGGTCTCCACAGAATTTGTTTCTCTTCATACGGAGTTCGTTGAAGCGGAATCCAAGGAGGAGGAAGAAAAGCGTCTGGCTAAGGAGAAGCAAGAGAGAGAAAAAGCCCGCGCCGCAGCGGCAGCGAAGGCAGCGGGAAGCAGTAAGAGTTCTTCCGGTAGTGCCCCCGCAGTTACCTATACAGCCAGCGGAGACAGCGAGATGGGTACTGAAGTTGCCAACTACGCATTACAGTTCGTTGGTAACCCTTACGTATACGGCGGATCCAGCCTGACTAACGGTACCGACTGTTCCGGATTTGTAATGAGTGTATATGCGAACTTCGGTGTAAGCCTTCCTCATTCCTCTTCCGCAGACCGTAGCCAGGGTGCAGCAGTTGACGGACTGGCTAATGCACAGGCAGGAGACCTGATCTGTTACTCCGGTCATGTAGCACTGTATATCGGTAATGGTCAGATCGTTCATGCATCTACCGCCAAGACCGGTATTATCGTTTCAAATGCTGATTATAAGAAGGTACTGGCAGTTCGACGGATATTCTAATCTTAACAATAAAACTAAGGCACTGTGTGAAAATACGCAGTGCCTTTTTTGTATGTATGCCCAAAGTACTCTAATGGGATAAAACATATAGAGTTGTACACTGAATTGTGCAATTTGTCAAAATATTATTACGCGATGAAAAAAGGATTGACAAAACAAAACTATACAAAGTATACAAAAAAACATACAGATGCGTAATAACGTTAAAATAATAGTGAAAATACATAGAAAGTTATCCACATTGAAAAAGCCCTAAAATAGGATAAAAGTTACTTATACACCAAGTTATACACATTATCCACAGAAAAAAAGGTGATTCTGAGATGAGGATTTTACAAAAAAGCAGGAACAAATGTTTTGTGAAGATGTAATAAAAATCAGAAATTGACACGATTTGTCGATTTTAAGTTTGACATACAGAATGTCAAAAACAAGTAAAAAACTCCTCAAATTGTTGCAAAACGTTGCACTATTATGCTATAATGACTATACAATAAATGCAAGGGTTACTACAGTGATCTTTGTAAATAAATACTTGGAAGGGATGATCAGCATGAAGTTTATTATTGTTGGCAGAAACATCGAAGTTACACCAGGATTAAGAGCAGCAGTGGAGGAAAAGATCGGCAAGCTGGACAAGTATTTCAATCCCGATACAGAAGTACATGTAACATTAAGCGTTGAAAAGGATCGTCAGAAAATTGAAGTAACCATTCCGGTTAAGGGAAGTATTATCCGTTCGGAGCAGGTAAGCAACGATATGTATGTATCCATTGATCTGGTAGAAGAGATCATTGAGAGACAGCTGAAAAAATATAAGAACAAGATCGTTGACAAACAGCAGGCGGCCGCTTCTTTTAGCAAGGCCTATGTAGAGAATGACTATACGGATGATGAGGAGATCAAGATCGTTCGTACCAAGAAATTCGATATCAAGCCTATGTATCCCGAGGATGCCTGCATCCAGATGGAACTGCTGGGACACAGCTTCTTCGTATTCTGTAATGCAGAGACTGATCAGGTGAACGTAGTTTACAAGAGAAAAGGCGACACTTACGGACTGATCGAGCCGGAAGTATAAGCCGTAAAAACAGTGTAAAAAGGTACAATTAAATAAGCAATGACAGACAGCCTGCCGGACTTACGGCAGGCTGTTTAAAATTGCATCAGTTATTTTGTTATTTTTTTGACAAAATCATTGCAAAACCGATTTCGCTATGTTAAAATAGGAACAGTGAAATGATAAAAAAATAACAATCTAAAAACATTTCAGAAAGCAAACCAAGCAAAACAAAAAAATGGAGGACAAACAAATGGCAAAGAAAGTTGTATTAGCAGGCGCTTGCCGTACCGCAATCGGTACTATGGGTGGAACCTTAAGCACAACTCCTGCACCGGAGCTGGGCGCTATCGTGATCAAGGAGGCTCTGAAGAGAGCAGGCGTTGCTCCCGAAGCAGTTGACCAGGTATATATGGGATGTGTTATCCAGGCTGGCCAGGGACAGAACGTAGCACGTCAGGCTGCGATCAAGGCAGGACTTCCCATTGAAGTTCCCGCAGTTACCATGAACGTGGTATGTGGTTCCGGTCTGAACTGTGTGAACCAGGCTGCACAGATGATCATGGCCGGTGATGCAGATGTCGTAGTAGCAGGTGGTATGGAGAACATGTCCATGGCTCCTTACGCAATTCCTCAGGGACGTTACGGATATCGTATGGGTAACGCAACCATGGTAGATACCATGATCAAAGATGCACTTTGGGACGCTTTCAATGATTATCATATGATTAAGACCGCAGACAATATCTGCGAAGAGTGGGGACTTACCCGTGAAGAACTCGATGAGTTCGCATTAAAGAGCCAGTTAAAGGCTGAAGAAGCTCAGAAGAACGGTGCTTTCAAGGCAGAGATCGTTCCCGTGGAAGTTAAGAAGAAAAAAGAGACCATCGTATTCGATACCGATGAAGGCCCTCGTCATGGTTCTACCATCGAAGGTCTGGCTAAGCTTCGTGCCATCAATCCCGGTGGATTCGTTACCGCAGGTAACGCTTCCGGTATCAACGACGGCGCAGCAGCTATCGTTGTTATGAGCGAGGAGAAGGCTAAGGAGCTGGGCGTTAAGCCTATGGCTACTTTCGTAGCAGGCGCTCTGGCTGGTGTTCGTCCCGAGGTTATGGGTATCGGCCCTGTAGCTTCTACCAAGAAGGTAATGGCTAAGACCGGTATGAAGATCGAAGACTTCGATATCATCGAGGCTAACGAAGCATTCGCGGCACAGTCCGTAGCAGTTGGTAAGGAACTGGGCATCGATGTAGATAAGCAGCTGAACCCCAACGGCGGTGCTATCGCGCTTGGTCATCCCGTAGGAGCTTCCGGATGCCGTATCCTGGTAACTCTGCTGCATGAGATGCAGGCAAGAGGTGCCAAGACCGGTCTGGCTACTCTGTGCATCGGCGGTGGCATGGGCTGCTCCACCATCGTTAAGATCGAGGACTAATTTTATAAATATTCGCTGGGGCGGTAGAATCTCTATCGCCTTAGTGTGGTTTTGAAAACACGAATAGAAATGTGAAATGAGGTAAAAACATGGATTACATTTTGTATGAGCAGAATGGTAATGTGGCAACCATCACCATTAACCGTGAGAAAGCACTGAACGCACTGAATTCTCAGGTGCTGGATGAACTGAACGCTACATTGGATGCAGTAGATCTGGCAACGGTTCGCTGCCTGGTGATCACCGGTGCAGGTGCCAAGTCCTTCGTGGCAGGCGCAGATATCGGAGAGATGAGCAGCCTGACCAAGGCAGAAGGCGAAGCATTCGGCAAGAAGGGTAACGATGTGTTCCGCAAGATCGAGACCTTCCCCATTCCCGTGATCGCAGCTGTCAACGGCTTCGCTCTGGGTGGTGGATGTGAGATCTCCATGAGCTGTGATATCAGAATCTGTTCCGATAATGCAGTATTCGGACAGCCCGAAGTAGGACTGGGAATCACTCCCGGCTTCGGTGGAACCCAGAGACTGGCTCGTCTGGTAGGTGCAGGCATGGCAAAGCAGATGATCTACACCGCACGTAATATCAAGGCAGCAGACGCTTACAGAATCGGTCTGGTAAATGAAGTATACAGCGCCGAGGTTGATGCTGATGGCAATGTAGTAAAGAGCGCACAGGAAGTAATGCTGGCAGCAGCACAGAAGATGGCAGCGACCATCGCCAAGAACGCTCCCATCGCTGTACGCAACTGCAAGAAGGCTATTAATGATGGCCTGGATGCAGATATGGATCAGGCAGTAGTCATTGAAGAGAAGCTGTTCGGAGATTGCTTCGAGACAGAAGATCAGAAGTATGGTATGGCTTTCTTCCTTGACAAGAACA
>ENA-UOJR01002044-UOJR01002044.1-human-gut-metagenome-genome-assembly--contig:-C115P-NODE-2044-length-15161-cov-5.862637_pt1 | contig 15161 bp, 10 predicted proteins | sample MGYA00242354_ERZ723901 | MGnify/ENA metagenome assembly ERZ723901
ATGTTGTAATTACGCTGTTTGCATTCTGTACATTCCAAAGTAATTTTAGTACGCATCTTGTCACCTCCGTGAAATTATTTTTTCTGAACCCACGCAATCCTGCGCTTATTCAGCTCTTACACCGCAACTGCGGCTTGGTCAAAATTTTGGCATAAAAAAAAGACCTAATTCATCGCCTATCCACTATACCACAAGCCATAGGTCCACGTCAATAAGTTTTTTTCGCGAAAGCTACAAGCCATGCAAAAAATAAAAATCACGCTGCTTCGTTGGGAGCTTGCTCACATAAGAAGCAGTGGGAGTTTTATTTTTTATAGGGCGACAGCCCGCGACCGAGTGAGCTTTGCTCACGAGGTTGGCATGGCTTGTAGCTTCACTATTATCAACATTCTCTCCTAACAACAATCATGGGCAAAACATATTCGCCTGCCGCTAAATCATGCAGAAAGATTAATTTTTGAAACCTTTCCTTTCAATATTTTAACCCATGTGGTAATACCAGCCCAATTTTTCGTACTTTTAATTCCACGTTGTTTTGTGAACTTTTTAATTGCATAGGAATACTCTTCATTTCCCTCGCATTCTACCACTTTACAATTAGATGCAACCTTATACTTTCGTGTCTTTGCCTTGATTTTTTTACTTGTATCCCAATCAAACTTTTTCTTCACCTTGCTCATGCCACCCTTAATAATCAATTTTCCACCCCGATAATACATTTTAATACGACATCCAGCTTCGCCGCCCTGACTTTTTGTAAGCCCCGTTCCATAAAGCCAATACGAACTTGCCGCTTTAGCCTTACTTCCTCCGCTCCATTGACACAGTCCTCCAACCAAAAGGGATAACACCAATAACTTTACAATAATCTTCTTTCTCATTTTTCTACCTCCTAAAACATTCTTGATTTTGATATTATATCAAGAAAAAAAAGAAATTTCTTTGGAATTTTTCAATATAATTCTACCAAGCAACTCTTTAACTCATTTTTCCCTTTAATGGTTGCCTTTTTCTGAATTTTAGGAGTGCTCCTCGCCCTTTCGCGATGTTTTACGCCACAAAAACAACTCTTTTAGGTGTAATTTCAAATTAGCGTTGCTTTTGATAGCAAGTTCCATCATTCCCATGCAACGCTTTTCCGCTTTTCGGACAATTTGCGTTGTTTTTCACGTTTTCGTCCCTATCCACACGCAACGCACAACACAGCAACACACAGCACAGCCGCCACGCAACTTAGCCATCACGCAACTTAGCCGCCACACAACACGAATGCGTCAAATCCAATGATTATACGTTGCCACGGTTCCAATCAGATTAATCGCAAACCCAAACACCAAAATCACCGTATTCCACTGCACAAACTTTTCACCCTTTGGTTTCCAGAGTACCAGACCAAAGAACAAATACGGCATCATATCAAGCAGGTACCGGTTGCCAAACTGCCAGCCGCCAAGCGTTTTATGACAGCAGATAATCAACAAATGCGCCACCGCCAGAAGAGGAAGCATAATCAACAGTGTAAGATTTTCCTCTCTCTTTTTCACCAGTGCATAAATCCAAACACCAATCATGGTAATAAAAACCGGCGCAATCAGCCAAAACGCCATTCCATCCGATGAGAAAAACGAAAGCGTACCACCGTTTCCCCCTGCTGCCGGCAGACGCAGATAATGCATTAAATTTTCTTTTAAATAAGAAAGATTAAACTGACCGGTCGTGGTTCTCGTAAACTCCGGCAGATAATTATGTCCAAATTCCGTGATATTGCCGAATCGGGCATAATTAAGCGCCATATACGAAATTGCAATCGCACCACAGCCAATCGCCCAGTACCATTTATCTTTTACAAGCTGCCATACTGTCCCTTTCGGATTTTCCTTTTTGTACCCTTTCACCAAAAGATAACCTAAAAGAATTCCATAGAGCGCAAGCATCGGACGGCATCCCACGGCGCACGCCCAGAAAGTTAATGCCAGACCGCCTTTATTTCGCAGCGTATAATACAACGCCATCAAGCTGAGCGTAAAACTCATGCTCTGTGCAATAAACCACACATAGCCGTTCATTCCGACAAACAAATAACCGGAGGCAAAGTAAAGCATAAGCACCCAGAACAGTGAATGCTGTTTCTCCGCACTTGTCTCTCGATAAAGTTTGACCGCATAAATACACCCGATTATCGTAACTACAAGGGCAATAAAATGGTCCGGTGTATTTGTACCAAACAAGACAACAAACGGTATCAGTACATAGGAAGGAAACGGCGGAAAACTTACAAAATATTCTCCTGATAAATGGCAAGTTCAAGCCACTCATAATTCTGTCCTAAATCAAGTCTTCCCTTTAACCACGAATCCGTCTGCAAGGCATATGAATTATATGGATTACTCTGCCAAGGCCATTGTCCGGTAAATGCCGCAATCACCCAAAACGTACCAAGTAACGCAAGCGGCACAATAACATAAATCCAATCCACTTTTTCAAGCCATTTTTTCATACTCTCTCCTCCTATTTATCCTCGTAATGCTCCAGAAAATGATGTTTTACACCATCTTTTTTATAAGCAATTACCGTATCTAGATTTACATTTTCCACACTCTTAAAAATATTTCCCTCAATAAAAGGATTTGTCTTCTTCAAATCATGAATCAGATTTTTAATTTCCAATCGTTTCGAGCGGGTTTCCTCGTTATCGCATGTTGTACAAGTGTCCGTAAATTTGCACGCACACTGAATAAACTTCAAATCATTGTAGTCGCGCCACGCCTTAATGTCATCTTCACGAACAAGATAAAGCGGACGAATCAACTCCATCCCCTCAAAATTTGTGCTGTGAAGTTTCGGCATCATCGTCTGCACCTGCGCCCCATAGAGCATTCCCATCAAAATTGTTTCGATTACATCGTCGTAATGATGCCCAAGTGCAATCTTATTGCAGCCAAGTTCTCTCGCAAAATTATACAAATGACCTCTCCGCATACGGGCGCACAAATAACACGGCGATTTCTCAATATGGTAAACCGAATCAAAAATATTCGATTCAAAAATCGTAATCGGCACATGCAAAATTTTCGCATTGTTCTCAATCACCTTGCGGTTTGCCTCGCTGTAGCCGGGGTCCATAACAAGAAATTTTACATCAAATTCAAACTTGCTGAAACGTTTCAAGTCCTGAAAGCATTTCGCCATCAACATCGAATCTTTTCCGCCGGAAATGCAGACCGCAATTTTATCTCCCGGTTTTACCAATTCATACTGCGTAACCGCTTTCGTAAACTTCGACCAGATATTTTTCCGGAATTTTTTATGAAGACTCCGCTCCACTTCTTTCGCCTTGTCAACGGCAGCATCTTGTTCTTCCATTTGACGAAAACGTGCCAAAAGCCACGAAGCGTAACCGCCCTGAAGGCTCACGGCATCGAATCCTTCTTCACAAAGTTTTTCCGCAACACCTACACTGGTCTCGCCTCTGCTGCAGCAAATAACAAGTTTTTTTGTCTTATCCACCTCAGGACTTGCCGAAATTTCATCTTTATCTAAATGCAACGCTCCATCTATGGCACCTCTAGCCACTTCCTGCTCACCACGAATATCAACAATCTGATAAGTTTCCGGGTTCATTGCAAATAATTCATCTACTGTAATACTCATATTAACGCCGCTCACTTTCCGTCTGACACAAGTCTTTAACCACCTCACCGGCAATAATAAGCCCCGCAGCCGAAGGTACAAATGCTGTACTTCCCGGAATATCCCGGCGCTCCGTGCACTTATGCTTTGCCCCCGGCGGACAGATGCAGTTTGTCCGGCAGCTGATTGCCATGTCCTCAATCGGGCGTTTCGGCTGTTCTTCCGAATACACCACCTTGAGTTTCTTCACACCGCGTTTCTTCAACTCGCGCCGCATTACTTTTGCCAGCGGACACACTTTTGTTTTATAAATATCCGCAACACGGAAACCGCTCGCATCTAACTTATTACCGGCACCCATACTGCTGATAATCGGTGTATTTGTCTCCTTCGCACGCAGGATTAACTCAATCTTTGCCGTCACCGTATCAACCGCATCAATCACGTAGTCATATTCCTCAAACGGAAATTCTGCTGCATTTTCCGGCAAAAAGAAGCACTTATGAACATTTACGACAGCATCCGGGTTGATATCTAAAATTCGTTCTTTCATGACATCCACCTTGTACTGTCCAACTGTTTTCCTCGTAGCAATAATCTGCCGGTTCAGATTCGTCAGACAGACTTTATCATCATCAATCAAATCAAATGTAAACACGCCGCTGCGAACAAGCGCTTCACATACATAGCCACCGACACCGCCAACTCCGAAAACTGCCACTCTGGCATTTTTCAAGCGTTCCATACCTTCTTTTCCCAACAATAATTCCGTTCTTGAAAACTGTGTCAACATCTTAGTTTCATCCTTTTCTTATCGCAACTGTTTCCGCATTTGTAAATACATTATATACCGGGTTAATTCGTACAAAATACTCCGAAAGTCCCAGTTTCTTTCCAATATTTGTTTTTAAATCTTCCTTGTTCTGATCTGTCAGATTATTATAGGTAATCGGGTAAACCGATCCAGGCCCGCTGTTTTTCCATGCAATGCACTGAATTGCGCGTCCCATGCCGCTGAGTGTGTTATTTTTAATCGAAACATTGACACCGCCACTCACCAAAATACCACGGGTATCACTTTTTCCTTTTTGTTTTACATTGGAAATAACATTGTTCTCCAACACAGAATCTGACCAGTTCATCACGCGTACCGGCGAATCCCAGAGCATATTTTCAATGCGGTTATTTCGCAAAACAATATTCTTATGATAAATCTGCTCTTCACCATTCGCACTATATTTATGAGTTCCAATCGCACGTCCCAGATTCGAGAATTTGCAGTTTGCAATTGTCACATTCTGATTCGGTGTCTTGTCATACGTGGACCAGTCATTGTGGAATCCCTGCGTTTCTCGGTCAGGTGTATCTAGATTGATTGCCTCTTTTACATAATCTGAATTTTTCTTCACATTTTTAAAAGTACATCTGGTAACCGAAACATTTGCAGATGCATCCATTTCAATAAAATGTCCTACATTTACATTTTTAAAATTAATTTTTTCAATCGTCACGCCATCATTATGTGCTACATCAAAAGCAATGCCGTATTTCATGTATTTCATGTCAATTGAAACACCGCCTTTGCCAACAAAGTGGATGTTTTTCTCACCATTATAAGCACTGTAAACGCCTTTCTTTTTCGCATTTGATGGGCGAATCAACTGGAACAGCGTAATCGCTGCCGGCATCTTTTTCTTATTCGTCTTCGTTCCTTTTACAATTTTAACGCCCTTTTCAAAAATAATCGTAACATTTGATGGCACATGAATGGTATTGGTAATAGTGTACGTTCCCTTTTTCAAAATAAGCGTTCCTTTTCCTTTTTTCTGGAATTTCTCCATATAGGAACGAATGGTAAAATACATCCTTGTTTTTTTATTATATAAGGAAGATTTTGTAAACTTCGATGCTTTCAACGGCTTGCTTTTAGCTGTGATTTTATACACCTTGCCCTGTTTATAATCTTTCGCTTCCGTTTTTACTGTGCAGACGCTCATGGCAAGTACAAAAAAAAGTGCTGCCGTCAGCATATGAAGTCCTATCTTTTTTCCTTTTTGATTTCTCATGTAGTTCATCCTCTCTTTTTGACTTTTTATACAAAATCTGCTATCGTGTAAGATAGTTGCTTAATGTTTTTACGGTTGACAAGGAGATAACAATGTCAAATTTACGCTCACATCTTACCAAAAGCGATTTTATATTAATTTTATTTTTATTATTCATCGGCATCGGCATTACCGTCTGGATTTATTATCCAAAATCCACACCTGCCTCAACCGTTGAAGTCCGTGAAAATGGAAAATTGATTCTATCCTTACCCCTGTCAGAAAACACAAAACAAACGATTCGCTGTACAGACGGAGGAAGCAATCAACTCCTTATTCAGGATGGCGCCGTTACTATGACGGATGCAGACTGTGATGACAAAACCTGTGTTAAAACCGGCTCAATCAAAGAAACCGGACAGTCGATTGTCTGTCTGCCACACCGTCTTGTCATAACCATTACGGATTCTTCTTCGGATTCTGCACCGGATGCTATTGTACGATAATATCAAACAGGAGGCTTATATGAAACCGCACATCCACACAATCACTGAACTTGCTATTTTTACCGCCATCGCTTTCATATTCAGTTATATTGAAAGTCTTTTTCCGCTTCCTATCCCATTTCCGGGAATCAAACTGGGGCTTGCCAATCTGGTTATTGTACTTGTTTTGTATAAAAATGGCTTCTGCCAGGCGCTTACCGTAAGCATTGTACGAGGACTGTTAAATGCTTTTACCTTTGGCAGTCTGTTCGGATTTCTATACAGCCTCGCCGGAAGTGTACTTAGTCTTATTATCATGAATTTGTTGAAAAATAAAAACCGCTTACACATTTCCGCTTTCGGAGTTAGTGTTGCAGGCGGAATTACACATAACATCGGGCAATTTGCTGTAGCCGCATGGCTTGTGGGTCCTTCTGCCATCCTTCCTTATTTTCCTTTTTTGTATTTCTCCGGCTTAATTGCCGGCGGTCTGATTGGTGCCTTTGTTCTGCTTTGCCGACAAAGAATCCCACTCTTTAGCAGTACGAATTAAACAGCATACCGCTAAATGCAGATGCCTGATAAGCAGTTCCAATGTCGCTCTGATATAAATGCGCATAACTATAAACTTTCTTATCCACATACTCCATCGGATTCATACTCATCTGTTCTGCTTTCGATGCCAAATCCGTAATAAATTTCTCTGGTACTTTTATCTCTGCCTCATCTGAAAATGACAAAAAGCCATCGGAATCAATCGCAATTCCGGATTCAAACAATTCTGCCGTGTGTCCCTCCACAAGATAGCGCAGCTCACCACCCGGTCTCGACGGCTTATGATTTTCCTCGCCATACTCGTCACTGCGTTTGAGCAGACCATTGTACAACGACAAGACGCGGTTCATGTTATCCTCCACGTCCTCACTTCGCCCATTAAGCACATCCTGCGAAGCTTCCGAAAGTTCCATCGACATTTCCTTCACATTCAGCGCATACGCCTGCGTGTCCGCAGAAAGTTTCACCATAACAAGCGGATTCGCATTATTCAGGCTGACAATGCTTTTATATTTATTTTTTAATTCTCTTTTGTTGTGAATACTGTTTTTTGGTGACACTTCCGGCAGGAAGCCCCCAAGATATAAATTATATGCCGCTATCATAATCATCACGCCTTCCGTGGCTGTTCAAATTTCTTCTCTTATGTGTAATCATAAGTCTAATGATTCATTATCATTGTAAATCATTTTTCTGCAAAATGCAAATAAAATCTCCTTTTGTCCAAAAGCAGAAAAAGACACCGTTTCAGACCACGATGTCTTTTTCTTTTCGTATATTACACGATATTTGCTTTTTTGCCAAGTCCCTTTCCCTGAAACAATTTCCGGTATTTTTTTAGTTTTTTCTTTGGAACCTGAATTTTTAATTTAACATTTGTTTTTTTGAATGCCTGCTTACCGACCTTTGTTATCTTTGTTGACAAGACCTTTATTTTCTTTAATTTTGACATTTTGTAAAACGCTTTTTTGCAAATTCCGGTTACGGCATATTGATACCCTTTATAAGAAACTGTCTTGGCTATCGTAATACTTTTCTTTGTCTTGTTTGCCACTCCGAGAACGGATACCGTCTTTACCTTTCCGGAAGACGTTGTAATTACATATTTCACCCCACCTTTTTTGATTATGGTTCCTTTTTTCGGAAGTTTTGTCTTTGCGGCAGGTGTACCGGCAACCGGCTGACTGACACCCGGTTCTTCTGTCTGTTTTGGTGCTTCTGTCTGTTTCGGTGCTTCTGTTGGGGCAGCGGTTGGTGTTGCTGTCGGAAGCGGTGTTGGTGTTGCATCCGGCACTGACTTTTCAACAAGTGACGTTTGTGCTGTTATAAGATCAACCGTACATTTTTGAACCTGTTCCCCGGTTACCGCCGGCGTAATTATCGCTTGTTCACCTGCCAAAATTGCATTTTTTAATGCAGTTGCTGATACCTCTTCATACTTGGCTGCATCAATTTTTTTCGCCTTTTCTAATTCATCCTTTAGAAAACCAACCAGCTCGTCTATTGTCACAAATTCTCCTGTCATAACGGCATTTTCCGCATGCATAACAAATGAAGAACCATCCAATGCTTCCTGCTTTCCATTTACCGTAAAGGAACCTATTTTCAAATAGTATCCTTCAGCTGCCTTTAAACTTACCTTTACAATGTCACCAGCATGATATGTGGATTTTTCTCCACTTATCTGACCATGCTTCGTATTTGTATCCATGGAAACTTCATATGCTGTAATCATTTTATTATACACAACATCTGCCCAGCGTTTTCCGTGTTCAATCAAACCAAGTTTGCTCAGATGAAGATTATCCGTGTGTCGATACTCACCCTGTAAATCATCGGTCGTTGGTCCCACAAAAATAGTTTCATCGTTGCAGGCCGCACGCTGGGTCTCTTTCATGGATTCCATTTTCTTCGTATTATTGTAATTGCTCCATGCATAGGAAACCTGCGCAATGCACCAATTCAAATTATATCCGGCATCTTCTCTTGTCTGTGCAATTAACTGCTGTAAAGAAGCCAGATATTTTTCGCGCTTTGTTCCATCCGTATCAGCCTCTCCCTGGTGAAGCAAAAAAGCACGATACCCATATGGCTTCAAATCATTAATTGCATTTTTAATTGCAAAATAATGTTTTGTACGAAGTTCCTCAATTTTAGCAGAACCAACACCCGTTGATACAAAGCCAACCGGAACACCAGTCTTCTGTGTCAGGGCGTCTCCCATGGAAGGCCATGCGGAGCCACCGCCATTACCGGTATTAAATCCACTTTCACTCGGCTGACTGTCCTCACAATGCTGCCACGTGTTAGTATTTGGATTATATGCTGATACTAAATCTGATTGAGCAGTTGTTTTTTCGCCTCCAAAGTTACAGGAATTTGACTGTCCACCGGTAATAAAAACTTCACCGACTCCGACTTTTTCTACTGTTTTACTCTCACTTCCCGCATTTACAATCAATGTATACCAGCCACCTCCGGGTACATTTGCAATACTTCCTTCATATGTATTACCTTCCCCTTTGGTTAAAACCGCCGTTTCTCCTAATTCTTTATCTCCGTCATAAAGTTTTGCCGACACCTCCCCGGTTCCACTGTACTCAATAGAAACCTTTACGTTGGCATAATTGTTATTGTTCCTTTGATAAATTGCGCGCTCGGTAGGAATTTTAACCTCCAATTTTTCCGCCGCTTTTCCCGACTGCGGTGCAAAACAAATCCCCGCCATCATTGCCATCGTAATCACCGACCATTTCATGATTTTTTTTTAATTTCATTAATACTCTCGCTTTCCTTTGATAACGAAAAAGACCTGCAAAAAGAGCAGGTCTCTTTCATCGCAAATACTATTTTACAAATGTTATCTTAGTAATCGTCACAGAGCCTGCGTACCCTGCCTTTCCGGCATTGATTACAACAAACGGTTCTGTACCCTCTTTTTGTTTTACATTGGAAAGATTTACATCAAAATGCCCTTCTGATGTAACACCATACTGAGGATCTGTTACATCTTTACCATTCACTTTATGACCAACAATTCCGTGGAATTCGAAAGCCGGATCGGATGCTGTAAATTCAATCTGGCATTTTGAATATTGATTGAAATCAATATCACTCGGAAGCATAACTTTTGCTGTTGGAGCCCACTGTGCCAGTCCGCTTTCCACATAACTTACAGCCTTTGGAAGTTCCGACACAAGACTATCTTCTCCTGCTGTTACCGACAGATACGTAAATGTTCCTTTAAATCCGGCAGTTCCTGTGCCTACATGAACATAAACCTTATCATCCGCACCGATTTTCTTCATGTCATCAGCAGTCAATGTTAGATTTACCTCGCCGCCTGTCTTGCCATAGTAATCTTTAATTGCCGGGGAATCCCATTTGACACCGGTCTTTAATCCAATGTTAAATCTCTGTGTATCTTTTACGTCAGTATCTCCTTCCATCGCTGTGTACTTTATCGAAATAGTTGTTCCTTCTTTACTCAATTTTGACTTATCAATCTCAAAAATTCCCATAGAAGCATACAGAGCAAATCCATTAGGTACATACGTATAAGATGCACCTGCTCCTAAATCATCACCTTCTAAAACAAGGTCAGAAGCGGGTTCTTCTGTTGGTGTTGCTGTTGGCTCCGCCGATGGTTCTTCTGTTGGTGTTGCAGCAGGCGTTGCAGCAGGTGTTGCCGATGGTTCTTCTGTCGGCGTTGCAGCAGGCGTTGCTGACGGTTCTGTTGTTGATGTTGCAGTCGGTGTTGCTGTTGGCTCTGCCGACGGTTCTGATGGCGCAACTGTTGGTTCCGGCACATCATCTTTTCCCATAAGAATAATGGAATAAATATTAAAATTGCGATTTGGTAAATCGTCACCATCCGTATGATATGCATTGTATTTCAAGCGAATACCGTAAGCAAGTGTTCCCTCTGCCAAAGCAGCTGCCAAAGCATCACTAATCTGGAATTCAAACACTTGTGCTTTACCGGCTTCTGTAATAGCATTGTACTCACTGAAGCCATCAAATACGTCAATTCCACCACCCCATATATTTGCCGGATTGCTCTTAAGCAATTCACAAACAACAGGTGTATTTGCTGCATCTGATGACGCTACAATACGAATGGATTTGTATTTGGATAAATCAATTCCGGACTTGCCTGCATTGGTCCAGTATGCTACACCACCACCGCTTGCTTCTCCGGTCGATGTATAGCTTACACCATTTCCTTCATAATAAGTAATGGTATCTTCCAATACTGAATTCTGACCGTATTCGTTTTCTTTTGTCAGGTCAATTTTAACATCGTTTTCACCAAGATCCGGAAGCGGCATTGGTGTCGATGTTGCTGTTGGCTCTGCCGACGGTTCTGTTGTTGATGTTGCAGTCGGTGTTGCTGTTGGCTCTGCCGGTGGTTCTTCTGTCGGCGTTGCAGTAGGCGTTGCCAACGGTTCTGTTGTTGATGTTGCAGTCGGTGTCGCTGTTGGCTCTTTTACCGGTTCTTTTGTTGGACCATTCGTTGGACCGTTTGTCGGTTTGTTTGTGGTCTTAGCCGGTTCTGCGGGAACAACAACTTTTTTTGCACTGCTTACTTTCACCGCAATCGTCTTTTTCACTTTTTTCTTTCCATTCTTCATTTGAACGGAAATTTTTGCAGTTCCTTTTTTTAAACCTTTAATTGTTGCTCCCTTTTTTGATTTCTTTGTGAGTTTAACAATTTGGGCTGCTTTTTTTGTTACTTTCCAAGTAACTTTTTTTGCATTTTTTACTGTCACCCTTTTGGTTTTCCCCACTGTAACGGAAACCTTTGTTCTACTCAATTTTGGTTTTTTTGCTTTTGCATCTGCAGATACACCCGACATCTGTGACACAAGCATACCGGCCGCCAACAATAAGGCAAGGCCTTTGGCATGTGCAGTTTTTGCTACATTTCTTTTCATGATTTTCAATTCCTCCTTTTTGACTTTTCCATCAAAACCCCAAAAAAGCAAAATACTGCCATTGTTTTCACAATGACAGTATTTTTAGTTATAAGAGTTTGTTTTGAGGGAAAGTAAATATTGATTTACTTGAGCATTAGTATAACTCACTTCCCACAGCAAATCCATGATATATCTTGAACAAAGATTGATTTATCATGCACACTTTACGGCCGAACCAAATGTTCTTTACGATAATGGCTTGGAGAACATCCTTCATGCTTTTTAAATTGGCGGCAAAAATGCTCTACATTGCGATATCCACACTGCATACTAATCTCACCAACATCAAAGTCACTTCGAACCAAAAGCATCTTTGCCCGAATCATCCGACTCTCAATCACTTCTGAAATACATGAAATATTTGCGAAATTTTTATACACTTTCTGAAGCGAGCGTGGACTTAGATTTATCCGCTCTGCCATCATTTCCAACGTCCAGTCATATTCCGGATGTGCATAAATATCCTCGCGCAGTTTTTCTAAGAGCGGCTGATACCTGGAGCCATGCTTAGAAAATGCATAATCATGGAACCAGTGAAAAATAATATGCATTAAATCCGAAATAATATATTCTTCACTTTTACGATGCCAATAATTCTCACAGGCAACCATATGCCAATAAACAAGAAAATAGTCATAATTTAAACAGAAAATAGGAACTCCAAACGGCACATAGCCTTCCGCAAACAAAGGTTCATCACAATCAAATCGTATCCATGTGTATGTTAATCTTCCTTCTTTCGCATGATAATGAACTCTCTGACCGGGCTTATAAATAATTCCGGTATGTGCCGGGTATGGACGCATCTCGCCATCCACTTCTATCATCGTATCGTTTTCAAACAACATCATCTCATACTCACCTTCAGCAAATACAAGATTATCCTCAAACCCCTCCGGCATACATTCACGTTCGACTGCATATATAATTCGAAACATGTATTAAACACCTCCTCAACTATTAGTGCTATTATAACATGTCCTTTTGAATTATAGCAATACAAAAGGAACAGCACACCACAATCTTTTATGGTATGCTGTCCTTTTATACATCTACAAAACAATACTATTACTTTTTAAAGCTCCAAGAATCCATACGAACATCTAACATATCAAACTCAAAATAAATGGTATGCTTTCCTGTCAACTTTTTACCGAGTTTCTTTGTAACCGTCTGGTAAGAATCCGATGTGGAATCCCCAAGCTTCATGGTAATTTCAGATGATCCATCTGCTCCAAAAGCAACATCCTCTACACCAATATAAGCACCGCTCTTTCCAATGTATACCGAATAATTTACGTTCCAGTCTTCATTGGACGCTTTTTCAGCATTAATCACAGTTCCAATCGAATCAGCCATCGCAAATGTTTCTGCCTCAACCGTTTCATAAGGATTGATTGTACCAACCGATGATACACCTGTCTTTGTCATCTTTGTATCGGCAATCGTTCCATCCGCATTTGTAAAATCTCCATTGTCACCAAGATTTAACTCATTTACATAAGTCGTACGGTAATCCTGTTTCGTACCGACTGCTATTGTGTCTTTCTTCGTATGATAAAATGCATACAGTTTACCATTAAACTGTGTAAAACAGTGATGGTTATTACCGGTTGCTCCAAAATATGTACCCGGATTTTTCAAAACACAGCCAACATATTTAAAGTCACCCATTGGGCTGTCACTTACCATTACCGCAATGTTTGCCGCCGGGCAGTCTGCACGGTCAATGGCAACACCATCAATGCTTCCGGTCCAGTTTGTGCAGTAACTGTAATAATACTTATCTCCGATTTTGTTAATACCGGAATCTTCAAACATGAATGGTGCATCAATCATTTTTGCATCCCCATCTACACTAGTCATATCGTCACTAAGTTTTACAACTCGTGCACATTTAGGATTGCGGATAAAGTCTTCTTTCTTTCCATCGGTATTACCAATACCACCAAAATAAAGGTAGCCGGTTCCGTCATCGTCAACCAAAACTGCAGGGTCAAAGAGCCATCCAATTTCAGATTCTGCACAGCCGGTAATGGAGCGGTCAATAATTGGTTTGCCAATCGGATCCGTCCAAGGACCGGTTGGGCTGTCTGCCGTCAATACACCAATACTGCTTGCGTTGTTCGCAAAATACAGGAAGAATTTCTCTTTGCCGTTAATCTTCTTATGACATACTGCAGGTGCCCATGAATTTGCCGACCATTTCGCAGCTCCTTTGTTTCCGGATACTGCAATCGTTCCATGATCTGTCCAGTTCACCATATCGGCAGAAGAATAGCAGTTCAATGATTTAATTTTGCTGTAGTTATTATCTGCATTAGCTGCTGCCTCGTACTGCTGAGAATCATTTGTTCCATAAACATACACTCTTCCGTTGTATTCCATAGCCCACGGATCCGCTGTCAAACGGGAGGTCATAATCGGATTACCGATTTTCCCTTTAACAAGTCCTGTACTAAGATCCGGAACGCCTGCATCTTTATTCGCTGTTTTTGCAACTCCTGTCATGGTTACCTCATCCAGGTAAAAGTCCATATCATTATTGGATTGGTACACAGACTGCCAGTAAATCAAGATCGTTCCCGTGTGCTCCGGCACCTTCATAGTTGCCTCACATTTTGTCCATGTAGAATCCAAAAGTTCAACAGACGTAATTGAATCGTAATGAGTGGACTCATCATCCCCTACATACTGCACGGAAAGATCCAATTTCTGATCCTCGCCTGTTTCCTGCTTTGCATAAAAAGAAATCGCATATTCATTGTCTGTTTCAACCAAAGAAGAAACATCAATTGAAGCACCATGCCAGTCTTCTGTACGTCCTGTTACTTTAGCGCTTTTCTTTGTGTTATTTGCTCCATCATCAACAACTGAAATAGAAGCTGAACCACGAGAAGCCATTGGCTCATATTCGCCCTTTTCCATGTCCGCATTAACAAGCACTGCCGGCGTTGGTTCCGGTGTGGCATCTGCTGATTTGGTCGGCTCCGGTGTTGGCATATGTCCAAATCCATCAGCCTCAGCAATTAAATTAGAATCCTTAATTTCGTCCGTATACACTTTTACCGATGTGCCTTTTACAACCGGTGCCGGATTTGGCTTTTCCGTTGCTTTCGCAGTAGCCTTTGCCGTAGGTTTTGTCGTGTTTACTACGTTTTTATCCGGTCCTTTTTTCCTCGTCACCGTTACCTTAACAGTTCCAAGTTTTCTCGTTTTCCCGTTCTTTTTAACTTCTTTTACCGTAATCTTGGCTGTCCCCTTCTTCTGACCGGTCACAACACCCTTTTTCGATACTTTAGCAACCTTTTTCTTGTTACTCTTAAATGTGTACTTGCAGGATTTTTTCTTTTTTACAATTTTAATTGTTTTCTTCTTTCCTACTGTAACACTAATTTTCTTTGTCTTTAATTTTGCTTTTTTCGCTTTTGCCCCTGCATCCGGCGCGGTCATCCCGACAAGTGTCA
>ENA-UOJR01002049-UOJR01002049.1-human-gut-metagenome-genome-assembly--contig:-C115P-NODE-2049-length-15132-cov-196.896001_pt1 | contig 15132 bp, 10 predicted proteins | sample MGYA00242354_ERZ723901 | MGnify/ENA metagenome assembly ERZ723901
ACCAACGAGAACGTCCAGCTTTACCTGAACTTTCCAATCCATGATCTGAGTTACCTACACTACCAATAGTAGCCTTACAAGTACTGAGGATCTGACGAACCTCACCTGAAGGCAACTTGATAACGCAGTACTTACCTTCTCTAGAAGTCAACTGAGCGAAGTTACCAGCCGAGCGAACCAAGGCAGCGCCTTGTCCCGGACGTAATTCGATGTTGTGAATTACAGTACCGACCGGAATATTCTGAAGCGGAAGTGCGTTTCCGATTTCCGGAGCGGCAGTCTCACCTGACATCAAAGTCGTACCAACTTGCAATCCATTGGGAGCAATAATATATCTTTTTTCTCCATCTGCATAAAACAACAAAGCGATACGAGCCGAACGATTCGGATCGTATTCAATTGTTTTAACCACTGCAGGCACACCGTCTTTATTTCTCTTGAAATCTACGATACGAATAATCTTCTTACTACCGCCACCGATGTAGCGCATAGTCATCTTACCTTCGTTGTTACGACCACCTGAAGATTTCTTACCAAATACAAGAGACTTTTCTGGTACCCGTGCAGTAATCTCTTCGTAAGTACCAATAATTTTATGTCTTTGCCCCGGTGTTGTGGGCTTAAATTTACGTACTGCCATTTTTATTAAATATTGCTATAAAAATCAATAGTATCTCCTTCTTTCAACGTAACGATAGCCTTCTTGAACGCATTCGTACGTCCGTTGATGATACCGGCACGAGTATAGCGGCTCTTGTTTTTGCCGGCATACTTCATTGTATTCACATCAACTACTGTAACGTTGTAAAGGGCTTCAACTTCCTTCTTAATTTCCAGTTTATTAGCTTCAGGACGCACGATAAAGCCGAAACGATTATTCGTCTTATCAGTAATTGCAGTCATCTTCTCTGTCACTAACGGTTTAATAATAATTCCCATTATTTAAGCCTCCTTTTTACATTAAGATATTGTCGATAGCAGAAAGTGCACTTTCAGCAAACACAACGACCCCAGCGTCCAATACTCTGTAAGTATTTAACCCTGAGATAGTCTGCACATTAGCACCCTTCACATTACGAGCCGACAAATATACGTTTTTATTTGCTTCTGGTAAAATCACAAGCAGCTTTTTGTCAGAAACTTTAAGATTTTTTGTCATTGCAACAAAATCTTTAGTCTTCGGAGCTTCAAAAGAGAAGTCTTCTACTACTACAACTGCGTTGTTCTGAGCCTTGTATGACAAAGCTGACTTACGAGCCAGAGCCTTTACTTTTTTGTTTAATTTGAAGTAGTAATCTCTCGGTTTCGGACCGAATACGCGTCCACCACCAACAAGTACCGGTGAGTTCATGTCACCACGACGTGCACCACCACCACCTTTCTGGCGACCGATTTTACGAGTAGAACCACTGATTTCGCTTCTTTCCTTTGACTTGTGTGTACCCTGACGCTGGTTAGCCATAAACTGTTTAACATCCAAGTAGATAGCGTGGTCGTTGGGCTCAATTCCGAAGATAGACTCGTTTAACGTAATCTTTCTCCCAGTGTCTTCACCTTTAATGTTATATACGTTAACTTCCATTATTTCTCAATTATTACGATTGAACCTTTGCAACCAGGAACAGATCCCTTAATCAAAAGAAGATTGTGCTCCGCGATTACCTTTAATACCTGCAGGTTTTGAACAGTTACTCTGTCGCCACCAAGCTGTCCGCCCATGCGCATTCCTTTGAATACTTTTGCAGGGTAAGAACAAGCACCGATAGAACCCGGCTTACGAGCGCGGTTGTGCTGACCGTGAGTAGTCTGGCCTACACCACCAAAACCATGGCGTTTTACTACACCCTGGAAACCTTTACCCTTAGAAGTACCTACAACGTCAACAAAAGTTGCGTCATTGAACAGTTCTACGGTAACAGTGTCACCCAGATTCAACCCTGTTTCAAATTCTTTGAACTCAGCCAAGTGTTTCTTGGGAGTTACTCCAGCTTTCTTAAAGTGCCCCATCAAAGGCTTTGTAGTGTGCTTCTCCTTCTTGTCCTGGAAGCCCAGCTGAACAGCTTCATAACCGTCCTTTTCTACAGTTTTCACTTGAGTAACAACACAAGGACCTGCTTCGATAACAGTGCATGGTACATTCTTACCCTCGGCACTGAAAACGGATGTCATTCCGATTTTTTTTCCTAATAATCCTGGCATTTCACTTAATTTTTAATACTTACACTTTGATTTCTACTTCCACACCACTCGGCAACTCCAACTTCATCAGAGCATCTACTGTCTTAGCTGTTGAGCTATAGATGTCAATCAGTCTCTTGTAAGAAGAGAGTTCGAATTGTTCACGCGACTTCTTGTTAACGAAAGTCGAACGGTTCACGGTAAAGATACGCTTGTGCGTAGGAAGAGGAATCGGACCGCTAACGATGGCGCCCGTTGTCTTCACCGTTCTTACAATCTTCTCAGCTGACTTGTCAACCAAGTTGTGGTCGTAAGATTTCAGTTTGATTCTAATTTTTTGACTCATTACTGTCTTTAATTATTAAATAGTTATATAAGATGAAGTTCCGCAGGCTAAGAGTCATTCGCTAGCCTACGGGACTTCAAGTTTTTTTAGATTAAGTCAGCACGACCTTTTACTTCCTCCAATACTGCCTTGGCAATAGAGTTGGAAACCTGGGCGTGGTGAGAGTATACCATTGAAGAGGTTGCACGACCAGAAGTGATGGTACGCAATGCTGTTACGTAACCGAACATTTCTGCCAGCGGAACCATTGCCTTCACGATACGTGCACCGGAACGGCTGGATTCCATACCTTCCACCTGGCCACGACGCTTGTTCAAGTCACCGATAACGTCACCCATGTTCTCTTCCGGAGTAACAACTTCCAGCTTCATGATAGGCTCCATCAATACCGGGCCTGCCTTAGCACAAGCATTCTTATATGCCTGGATAGCACAGATTTCGAAAGACAACTGGTCAGAGTCAACCGGGTGGAAAGAACCGTCAATCAAGGTTACTTTCAGTGAATCCAACGGATAACCTGCCAACACACCATTCTTCATGGCAGTAGTGAAGCCCTTCTGTACAGACGGGATAAATTCCTTAGGAATGTTACCACCCTTCACTTCATCAACAAACTGCAATCCACCTTCCTTGAAGTCTTCATCAACCGGGCCGATGTTCACGATAATATCAGCGAACTTACCACGACCACCGGACTGTTTCTTGTAAACTTCACGCAAGTTAACTGTCTTAGTGATAGCTTCCTTGTAGTTAACCTGAGGCTTACCCTGGTTACATTCAACCTTGAACTCACGTTTCAGACGGTCGATAATAATATCCAAGTGAAGCTCGCCCATACCAGAGATAACTGTCTGACCAGTCTGTTCGTCAGTCTTAACTGTGAACGTCGGGTCTTCTTCAGCCAGCTTAGCCAGACCATTTGACAGTTTATCCATATCCTTCTGAGTCTTAGGCTCAACTGCGATACCGATAACCGGTTCCGGAAAGTCCATAGATTCCAATACAATCGGTGCAGTTTCGTCACACAATGTATCACCAGTATGTATATCCTTGAAACCTACGCCAGCACCAATATCACCAGCACCGATAACTTCTACCGGATTCTGCTTGTTAGAATGCATCTGGAACAAACGGGACACACGCTCCTTCTTCCTTGAACGGGAATTATAAATATAAGAACCCGCTTCAATTTTTCCTGAATAAACACGGAAGAAAGTCAGACGACCGACATACGGGTCAGTAGCAATCTTAAATGCCAAAGCAGATGTTTTTTCATCATCATCCGGCTTACGATCTTCCTCCAAACCAGTATCAGGATTAGTTCCTATGATATTCGGAGTATCCAACGGAGAAGGCAAGAATGCACAAACATAGTCAAGCAAAGTCTGTACACCTTTGTTCTTGAATGAAGATCCACACAGCATCGGAACAACAGCCATCTGTACTGTTGCGTTACGAAGAGCTCTCAAAACCTCTTCTTCTGTAATAGTAGAAGGATCATCGAAATATTTCTCCATCAAGGCATCGTCAAACTCAGCTACTTTTTCGAGCATCTTATCTCTCCATTCATTGGCTTCGTCTACTAAATTGGCAGGAATTTCCTCCACCGTATAGTCAGCCCCCATTGTCTCATCATGCCAATAGATAGCTTTCATTTTAATAAGGTCAACCAACCCCTTGAAAGTTTCTTCAGCGCCAATAGGGATAACGATAGGACATGGATTAGCACCCAAAACGTCCTTCATTTGGCGAACTACTTCGAAGAAGTCTGCACCGGAACGGTCCATTTTATTAACATAACCGATACGTGGCACATTGTACTTGTCTGCTTGACGCCAAACTGTTTCAGATTGCGGTTCAACGCCACCAACTGCACAATAAGCAGCGACAGCACCGTCCAACACACGTAAAGAGCGTTCTACCTCAGCAGTAAAGTCCACGTGTCCCGGAGTATCAATCAAATTGATTTTATAAGTATTACCGGCATATTTCCAACGAGTGGTAGTAGCAGCAGAAGTGATAGTGATACCACGTTCTTGTTCTTGCTCCATCCAGTCCATTGTAGCGGCACCATCGTGTACCTCACCGATTTTGTGGGTCAAACCCGTGTAAAACAAAATACGTTCAGAAGTCGTTGTCTTTCCGGCATCGATGTGGGCCATGATACCGATATTACGTGTCAAATGTAAATCATGCTTTGCCATTTTCTAATTCCCTTACTTTAAGTTTTTTAATCTTCTAATTGGTTAGTCTCTTATAGTATTAGAATCTGAAATGAGCAAATGCACGGTTAGCTTCTGCCATTCTATGCATATCTTCTTTACGTTTGTAAGCACCGCCCTGTTCATTGAAAGCATCCATGATTTCGGCAGCCAGCTTATCAGCCATTGATTTACCGCCACGCTTACGTGCAAAGATAATCAAGTTCTTCATGGAAATTGATTCCTTACGGTCAGCACGGATTTCTGTAGGAACCTGGAAAGTAGCACCACCCACACGGCGAGACTTAACTTCCACTTGAGGAGTCACATTATCCAGAGCTTTTTTCCAGATTTCAAGAGCGGATTTCTCTTCGTTCTGCATTTTGTTCTTCACTGTTTCCAACGCAGCATAGAAGATTTCATAAGAAGTGTTCTTCTTTCCATCGTACATCAAGTGATTCACGAACTTGGAAACTTTTACATCATTGAACACGGGATCCGGAAGGATAACGCGTTTTTTTGGTTTTGCTTTTCTCATTTGTCTGAAAGAATAATGTTTTTCGTTCTTGGTTGTTTACTTCTGTCTTCTTCAACTCTCCCTCCGGAGAATTTACTCAACCTTTAGCATTTCCAACAAACTAAAACGTAAGTTATTACTTTAAATTTTCCTATTTTGGGAATCAGGCCACCAGATTATTTCTTCTTAGCAGGAGCTGCTTGACCCGGTTTCGGACGTTTTGCGCCGTATTTGGAACGTCTTTGTGTACGACCTGCAACACCTGCAGTATCCAAAGTACCACGTACGATGTGATAACGCACACCCGGAAGGTCTTTTACACGACCACCACGTACCAACACGATAGAGTGTTCCTGCAAGTTGTGACCTTCTCCCGGAATATAAGAGTTCACCTCTTTACCATTGGTCAAACGTACACGAGCTACTTTACGCATAGCTGAATTCGGCTTCTTCGGAGTGGTTGTATACACTCTCACGCAAACGCCACGTCTTTGAGGACAAGAGTCCAAGGCTGGAGACTTTGATTTCTCCACCAGCACTTCGCGTCCTTTTCTTACTAATTGCTGAATTGTAGGCATTTTAATTGTTTTTAGTTATATATTATTGTTTATATTAATTCAAAACTATACACTTTTGGGCTGCAAAGATACTAATAAGTTTTGAATAATCAATGCACTACAAGTTTTTTTTTGATTTTACGCTTCACCCTTGATGTTGGGAAGAGGCGGAAATGTTTGTTCGTCCGGCATGCGAATCAGTCCGAAAGCGCGTTCATATTTCCCAATATTCTCTTCGAGTGCACGCAGCAAACGCTTGGCATGTTCGGGTGCCAAAACTATGCGCGATTGCACGCCAGCCTTTGGCATTCCAGGCATCACGCGGATAAAGTCGAGAATAAATTCCGAACTGGAATGAGTTATAATAGCCAAATTGGCATATGTACCTTGCGCCACTTCTTCCTTCAATTCTATCTGGAGTTGACCGTTGTTGTTTTCTTGATTTTCCATGTTGCACAATTGTTTTTAAAATGTTCTTAAAAGATAGACCAAAAGTACTCTTTTTTTTCGGATGATATACATTTAAGTTCAAAAAGACACATAATAATCCGTTCTGAAAAAGGAGCAAGCCACTGCAACCGTTTTGCAGTAGCACTGTAACAAACATACAGAAGCATTGCAGTACAGAAGGAAGAGGCAAAGATAAAACAGAGAGGGAATACTCCTTCTTATAGGATATTCCCTCTCTATTTAATAGAATTATATTGACGTTGTAAGGCTATCCCTCTACTTTCTCGTCTACAGCATAATCAAGTACCGTCTTCTTGTTGGCAAGCATACGGTCGTACTCTTCTTTGGAGCCAACGATAATCTTCTCGAACTCGCGTTGTCCGGTACCGGCAGGAATCAGGTGACCGCAAATTACGTTCTCCTTCATACCTTCCAGACGGTCCACCTTTCCGTTGATGGCAGCCTCGTTCAGTACCTTCGTCGTTTCCTGGAAGGAAGCAGCCGACATGAAGCTTGAAGTCTGCAATGCAGCACGGGTGATACCTTGAAGAATCTGAGTAGAAGTCGCAGGTACAGCGTCGCGCACTTCCACGGGTTTCAAGTCGCGGCGTTTCAACATGGAGTTCTCGTCACGCAGCTTGCGGGCCGTCACAATCTGGCCAGCCTGCAGACTCTGGGAATCTCCAGCATCCACTACCACCTTCTTTCCCCAGATACGGTCGTTCTCTTCCATGAATTCCATCTTGTCAACAACTTGCTGTTCCAGGAAGCGGGTATCACCTGGCTCGTCGATTTCCACCTTGCGCATCATCTGACGAACGATGATTTCAAAGTGCTTATCATTAATCTTCACACCCTGCAGACGGTAAACGTCCTGAACCTCGTTCACAATATATTCCTGCACGGCCGTAGGACCTTTGATAGCCAGGATGTCCGCAGGTGTGATAGCACCGTCAGACAACGGAGTACCGGCACGTACATAGTCGTTCTCCTGAACCAGAATCTGCTTGGACAACGGTACGAGGTACTTCTTCACTTCACCGGTCTTGGAAGTAACGATGATTTCGCGATTACCGCGTTTCACCTTACCCATGGTAACCTCACCGTCGATTTCTGAAACCACAGCGGGATTAGACGGGTTACGTGCCTCGAACAACTCAGTGACACGGGGAAGACCACCCGTGATATCACCCGCTTTACCTACGGCACGCGGAATCTTCACGATAACTTCACCGGCCTTTACCTTCTGACCGTCTTCAACCACTACGTGGCCACCTACTGGCAAGTTGTATGTACGGATCAGTTCGCCGTCTTCTGTCATGATGTGTGCGGTAGGCACCTTCGTCTTATCCTTAGACTCAATGATGATGATTTCGCGCAAACCGGTAGATTCATCAGACTCTACCTTATAAGTCACGTTTTCAATAACGCCTTCAAATTCAATCTTACCGGTAGCTTCGGTAATGATAACCGCGTTGAACGGGTCCCAACGGGCAATCATCTTGCCTTTCTCTACCATTTCACCATCGGCTGCATAGAGCGTAGAACCGTAGGGTACATTATGAGTGGAAAGCACAATACCTGTGTTGACATCCACGAAACGCACTTCGGCCAAACGGCCTACCACTACCTTTGCCGGTTCGCCTGCTTCGTCGATAACGTCTACCGTACGGAGTTCTTCGAATTCCAGACGGGCAGGATTCTTGGCCACGATGCTTGCGTTGGCAGCAATATTGGCTGCCGTACCACCGGCATGGAATGTACGCAGTGTCAACTGTGTACCCGGCTCACCGATAGACTGTGCAGCGATTACGCCGACTGCCTCGCCCTTCTGAACCATACGGCTGGAAGCCAGGTTACGTCCGTAACACTTGGCACAAACACCTTTCTTGGATTCGCAGGTCAATACAGAACGGATTTCAACGCTCTCGATTGGAGAGTCTTCAATGCGTTGTGCAATGTCCTCGGTAATTTCCTCACCGCCGGCCACAATCAGTTCGCCAGTTGTAGGATGAACAATATCATGTACGGATACACGACCCAGGATACGTTCATACAGAGTGGCAATGGTTTCATCATTGTTCTTCAGTGCCGTACAAACCAATCCGCGGAGCGTGCCGCAGTCTTCTTCATTAATAATCACATCATGCGATACGTCAACCAGACGACGGGTCAGGTATCCGGCATCGGCCGTCTTCAAAGCGGTATCGGCAAGACCCTTACGGGCACCGTGGGTAGAGATAAAGTACTCCAACACGGACAGACCTTCCTTAAAGTTAGAAAGAATCGGGTTTTCGATAATCTGACCGCCTTCGGCACCTGCTTTCTGGGGCTTCGCCATCAAACCACGCATACCGGAGAGCTGACGAATCTGTTCCTTAGAACCACGGGCACCGGAATCCAGCATCATGTATACAGAGTTGAAACCCTGGTCGTCGCTTGAAATGGTTTTCATCAGGATGTTGGACAACTCAGAGTTCACGTGCGTCCAGATATCGATTACCTGGTTGTAACGCTCGTTGTTCGTGATGAAACCCATGTTATAGTTATTGATTACCTGCTCTACTTCATCATAACCTTTCTGTACTAATGCTTCCTTCTCTTCCGGGATAATGATATCGCCCAAGTTGAACGACAAACCACCCTTGAAGGCCATGTAATAACCGAGGTTCTTGATTCCGTCGAGGAAGTCGGCTGCCTTGGCAACACCACACACCTTGATTACGTGACTGATGATGTCTCGGAGTGACTTCTTGGAGATAATCGTATTGATATATCCTGCTTCTGCCGGAACAATTTCGTTGACAATGACACGGCCCACGGAGGTATCGTGCATCATCTTGTCCACAATGTTACCATTCTCGTCAACGTCTTTCACTATTACGCTTACCGGAGCATGGATGTCGCACTTACCTTCATTGTAGGCAATCAGCGCTTCCTCAGGACCGTAGAATGTCAGGCCTTCACCCTTGGCACCCTTGCGCAGCTTCGTAATATAGTACAGACCAAGTACCATATCCTGAGCAGGCACAGTGATAGGAGCACCGTTGGCAGGGTTCAATATATTGTGTGACTGGAGCATTAGCATCTGTGCTTCCAGAATCGCTTCGTTGCTCAACGGCAAGTGCACGGCCATCTGGTCACCGTCGAAGTCGGCATTGAACGCCGTACATGCCAACGGGTGCAGCTGGATTGCCTTACCTTCAATCATTTTAGGCTGGAATGCCTGGATACCCAGACGGTGAAGTGTCGGGGCACGGTTCAACAGCACCGGATGCCCCTTCATCACGTGTTCCAAAATGTCCCAGATAACGGGTTCCTTGCGGTCTACAATCTTCTTGGCGCTCTTTACCGTCTTCACGATACCACGCTCAATGAGCTTACGAATGATGAACGGCTTGTAAAGCTCGGCTGCCATCAGTTTAGGGATACCGCATTCGCCCATCTTCAGCTCCGGACCTACAACGATTACAGAACGTGCGGAATAGTCGACACGCTTACCCAACAAGTTCTGACGGAAACGTCCTTGCTTACCCTTCAAACTGTCGGAAAGTGACTTCAACGGACGGTTAGCGTCGGTCTTCACTGCACTCGATTTACGGGAGTTATCAAACAGAGAGTCGACAGCTTCCTGCAACATACGTTTTTCATTACGCAAAATCACTTCAGGAGCTTTGATTTCAATCAATCTCTTCAGACGGTTGTTACGGATGATGACACGACGGTAAAGGTCATTCAAGTCAGAAGTTGCGAAACGGCCGCCATCCAATGGGACCAACGGACGAAGTTCGGGTGGAATAACCGGTACAATGCGTACAATCATCCACTCGGGCTTGTTGCGTCCGCGTGATGCACGGAACGACTCAACTACCTGAAGACGTTTCAGAGCTTCGGTCTTGCGTTGCTGTGAAGCATCGCTTCCGGCACGGTTACGCAGTTCGTAAGACAAAGAGTCAAGGTCGAGGCGTGACAGCAAATCGTAGATAGCTTCCGCGCCCATCTTGGCAATGAACTTATTGGGATCTGAATCTTCGAGGAACTGGTTGTCTTTCGGCAACTTTTCCAGCAAGTCCAGGTATTCTCCTTCTTCAAGCAAGTCATACTGTGCCACTTCATCGGACAGTACACCCGGCTGAATGACAACATAACGCTCGTAATAGATAATGGCATCCAGCTTCTTGGTGGGCAAGCCCAACAAGTAACCGATTTTGTTGGGAAGTGAACGGAAGTACCAGATGTGAGCCACGGGCACAACGAGCTGGATGTGTCCCATACGCTCACGGCGCACTTTCTTTTCAGTCACTTCCACACCACAACGGTCGCAGACGATGCCTTTGTAACGGATACGCTTGTACTTACCGCAATGGCACTCGTAATCCTTGATAGGACCAAAGATGCGCTCGCAGAACAATCCGTCGCGTTCGGGCTTATACGTACGATAGTTGATGGTTTCAGGCTTTAAAACTTCACCACTCGAATTCTCAAGGATTTCCTCAGGAGAAGCCAAACCGATAGAGATTTTCGAGAAATTACTCTTTATCTTGTTATCTTTTCTAAAAGCCATAAATTTATTTAATTGATAATTGACAATGGAAAATTGAAATTGAAAAACTGAAAACCGATAATTGAGAATGGTAACTTGCATTATCCACTCTCAATTATCAATTATCCATTATTCTAAGTTGATGCTCAAGCCCAAACCTCTCAACTCGTGCAGCAATACGTTCAGTGACTCGGGGATACCCGGAGCAGGCATCGGTTCACCCTTCACGATTGCTTCATAAGCCTTGGAACGTCCTACAACGTCATCAGACTTGATAGTCAGGATTTCCTGCAGAATGTGTGCGGCACCGAACGCTTCGAGTGCCCAAACTTCCATTTCTCCAAAACGCTGACCACCGAACTGTGCCTTACCACCCAACGGCTGTTGCGTAATGAGTGAGTACGGACCGATGGAACGTGCGTGCATCTTGTCTTCAACCATGTGACCGAGCTTCAGCATGTAAGTCACACCTACCGTAGCCTGCTGCTCGAATGCTTCACCGGTACCACCATCATACAGCGTTGTCTTGCCGTAGCGAGGCAAGCCGGCCTTATCGGTCCATTCGTTCAAATCGTCCAAAGATGCACCGTCAAAGATAGGAGTGGCAAACTTCACGCCCAGGTTTTTTCCGGCACGCCCGAGAACGGCCTCGAATATCTGACCGATGTTCATACGTGAAGGCACACCCAACGGATTCAGCACGATGTCTACCGGAGTACCGTCAGCAAGGAACGGCATGTCTTCCTGGCGTACCACACGGGAAACAATACCCTTGTTACCGTGACGACCGGCCATCTTGTCACCGACACCAATCTTACGTTTCTTGGCAATGTATACCTTGGCCATCTGAATGATACCTGCGGGCAACTCGTCACCGATAGTGATGGCGAACTTCTTGCGTTTCAGCTCGGCATCGAGTTCCTTGTACTTCTTGATGAAGTTCATCACCAATGCACGAATCAGTCCGTTGGTATGTTCATCCTTCGTCCAGTTGCTCAACTGAACAGCGGTGAAGTCCAAATCGCTGAAGTCGGAAGCAGAGAATCTGGCGCCTTTGGAAATAATGTCGGCACCCATGTAATCCTTCACACCTTCCGATGTATAATTTTCTGTAAGCTTCAACAGCTTGTTTATCAACACTTTCTTGAGGTCACCAATCTTAGCGTCGAACTCATCGTCAATCTTCGGTAACAGAGCCTTGTCGGCCAGCTTGGAGCTGCGGGTCTTGACAACACGGGAGAACAGACGCTTACCGATAACAACACCCTTCAAAGAAGGAGAGGCTTTCAAAGAAGCATCCTTCACATCACCGGCCTTGTCACCGAAGATGGCACGGAGCAGTTTCTCTTCCGGAGAAGGATCCGATTCACCCTTCGGAGTAATCTTACCGATAAGGATATCACCCGGTTCGATGCGGGCACCCACACGAACAATACCGTTTTCGTCAAGGTCTTTAGTCGCTTCCTCACTTACGTTAGGAATGTCAGAGGTCAACTCTTCCATACCACGCTTCGTTTCGCGAACTTCCAAAGAATATTCTTCTACGTGTACAGAGGTCAAAAGGTCCTCACGAACCACACGTTCATTCAGTACGATAGCATCCTCATAGTTATAGCCCTTCCACGGCATGTAAGCAACCAGCAGGTTCTTACCCAGTGCAAGTTCTCCGTCTTCGGTTGAATAACCTTCCGTCAGGATTTGACCTGCAGTCACGCGCTGACCCTTCTCGCAAATCGGACGGAGGTCAATCGTCATATTCTGGTTGGTACGGCGCCACTTCGGGATATTATATTCTTTCAATGCAGGCTCGAAGCTTACGAACTCTTCCTCCTCCGTACGGTCGTACAGAATACGGATAGTCGTTGCATCCACGAATTCAACCACACCGTCACCCTCGGCAGTAATCTGCGTACGAGAATCGCGTGCCAGCTGGCGTTCGATACCGGTACCTACAATCGGAGCTTCGCTCTTCAATAAAGGAACAGCCTGGCGCATCATGTTTGATCCCATCAATGCACGGTTGGCGTCATCATGCTCCAAGAACGGAATCAAAGAAGCCGCAATAGAAGCAATCTGCTGGGGAGATACGTCCATCAATTCCACCTCGGAAGGAGGAACCACCGGATAGTCGGCATCCTGACGGGATTTTACTTTATCACGTACAAAAGTACCGTCATCGTTCAAAGGAGCATTACCCTGAGCAATAATCTTGGCTTCCTCTTCTTCTGCGGTGAGGTAAACCAAACCTTCGTCAGAAAGATCAACCTTACCCTCTGCCACCTTGCGGTACGGAGTTTCAATGAAGCCAAGCTCGTTGATTTTCGCGAACACACAGAGTGAAGAAATCAAACCGATGTTCGGACCTTCAGGAGTCTCGATAGGACAAAGACGTCCGTAGTGAGTATAGTGTACGTCACGAACCTCGAAGCCTGCACGCTCGCGTGACAGACCGCCGGGACCCAGGGCAGACATACGGCGCTTGTGAGTAATCTCGGCCAGCGGGTTGGTCTGGTCCATGAACTGTGACAAAGCATTCGTTCCAAAGAATGAATTGATAACGGAAGAGATTGTCTTGGCGTTAATCAGGTCAATCGGAGTAAAGACTTCATTGTCACGGACGTTCATACGCTCGCGGATAGTACGCGACATACGTGCCAGACCGATGGCAAACTGATTGGACAACTGTTCGCCCACTGTACGCACACGACGGTTGCTCAAGTGGTCGATATCGTCCACATCCGCTTTCGAGTTAATCAACTCGATGAGATATTTGATAATTTCGATAATATCTTCCTTGGTAAGGACACGCACGTCCATATCGGTCGTCAAGTTCAACTTTCTGTTGATACGATAACGGCCTACATCACCCAGGTCATATCTCTTCTCTGAGAAGAACAGGTTATTGATAACCTCGCGTGCACTGGCATCATCGGCAGGGTCTGCATTACGCAACTGGCGGTAGATGTAGAGTACAGCTTCTTTTTCCGAGTTACTCGGATCCTTCTGCAGAGTATTATATATGATAGAATAGTCAGACTGGTTCGGTTCTTCCTTGTGTACGAGGATATTCTGAACGCCCGACTCTAATATAATGTCAACATGTTCCGGCTCGATTACAGTTTCACGGTCAATAACGACTTCGTTACGCTCGATGGAAACAACTTCACCGGTATCTTCGTCTACAAAATCCTCAATCCATGTTTTCAACACACGTGCGGCCAACTTACGTCCCACCATCTTCTTGAGGTTCGTCTTGTTCACCTTCACGTCTTCCGCCAAATTAAAAATCTCGAGAATGTCCTTGTCATTCTCAAATCCGATGGCTCTCAGCAAAGTGGTAACCGGCAATTTCTTCTTACGGTCAATGTACGCATACATGACGTTGTTGATGTCGGTGGCAAACTCAATCCACGAACCCTTGAACGGGATGATACGGGCTGAGTACAACTTGGTACCGTTGGCATGTACGCTCTGTCCGAAGAATACGCCCGGTGAACGGTGAAGCTGGGATACAACCACACGTTCCGCACCGTTGATGACGAATGTTGCCTTATCCGTCATGTAAGGAATAGGACCGAGGAACACGTCCTGAATGACCGTGTCAAAATCTTCGTGGTCGGGGTCGGTACAATATAATTTCAATTTTGCCTTCAAAGGCACGCTATATGTAAGCCCTCGCTCTATACATTCATCAATGGTATAGCGCGGCGGATCAATATAGTAGTCCAAAAACTCAAGAACAAAATTATTTCTTGTATCGGCAATGGGGAAGTTTTCAGCAAATACTTTATACAGTCCCTCGTTCTTACGTTTCTCGGGTGGGGTGTCCAGTTGTAGAAAGTCTTTGAATGACTTCAATTGTACTTCCAGAAAATCCGGATATTCAAGCGGATTCTTAGTCGAAGCAAAATTAACTCTTTGATTTACAGTATTTGAAGACATCTGTTAATGGATTTGTAGAACTTAATTTTAAATATATACACAAAAAGGTTAAGAACCCTTTTCACGAAGGGTTCCTAACCGAATTACCTGATTTACAGGCTAATGTTATTTAAGTTCAACTTCAGCTCCAGCTTCTTCCAATGTTTTCTTCAATGATTCTGCTTCGTCCTTAGCCAAACCTTCTTTTACTACGCTAGGAGCACCGTCTACCATGTCCTTAGCTTCCTTCAAGCCAAGACCGCAAGCTTCCTTAACGGCTTTAACTACCTGAAGTTTAGCTGAGCCAGCGCTCTTCAATACTACGTCGAAAGAAGTCTTTTCTTCTGCGGCAGCAGCACCACCGGCTGCAGGACCAGCAGCAACAGCTACAGCTGCAGCAGCAGGTTCAATACCATATT
>ENA-UOJR01002051-UOJR01002051.1-human-gut-metagenome-genome-assembly--contig:-C115P-NODE-2051-length-15127-cov-6.273222_pt1 | contig 15127 bp, 12 predicted proteins | sample MGYA00242354_ERZ723901 | MGnify/ENA metagenome assembly ERZ723901
GTGTTCATGACCATGAACGTCTCCGCCCTCGCCCTGACCTCCCTCGACGCGGTCGCCCGCATCGGCCGCACCTCCTTCTCTGAGTTTTTCGCCACGAGCAATGATGCCCTTGCCGTTGAAAACGAGAAGTCCGGCGCGATGAAGGTGCTCGGCAACCCCTGGTTCGCCACCGTCGTCACCCTGCTGCCCGGCCTTGCCCTCACCTTTGGCGGCTATCTGAACATCTGGCCGCTCTTCGGCGCCTCCAACCAACTGCTTGGCGGTATGACCATGATCACGCTGGCCGTGTTCTGCAAGTGCACCGGCCGCAAGGGCGCGATGCTGTACGTCCCCGTCGCCTTCCTGCTCGTGTGCACCTTCACTTCGCTTTGCATGAGCATCATGGGCTGCGTCACCGCCTTGCAGGCGGGTGGCATGGCGGCCATGGCGACCTCCGGCCTGCAGCTCGTGTTTGCCGTCCTGCTGGTGGCGCTCGGCCTGATCGTCGCCGCAAACTGCCTCAAGGAGCTGCGTGGCAAGGATTTCGGTTCCATGCCTGATGAGGAGCCGGAGTGGTCCGAGATGGGCACCCGCGAGTATCGTGCGGGCGCGCGGGCCGATAGGGACGTCGTTCTCGAGGCCGCGGTCGTCGAGGCGTAGATACGCCATATGGGCGGGCCGCGTCGAGCATGCGACGGGGCCCGCTTTTTGCGCGCGTATTGAGTCTTCCCCTTGCAAATCGGCGTGCGCCTTGGCGGCTACAGCTCGCCTGCCAGCCGCTCCCCCATGAGGTAACCCATGACGGACGCCATCATGAGGCCGCGTGTCCAGCCGCTCGAATCGCCCAGGCAGTGCAGTCCGGCCACGCTCGTGGTGAATTCCTCGTCCATCTGGACGCGGTTGCTGTAGAACTTGACCTCGGGCGCGTAGAGGAGGGTCTCGCCGGACGCGAATCCGGGAATGGCCTTGTCGACGGCCAGCATGAACGCCACGATGGAGGTCATGGTCCGGTAGGGCAGTGCGCTGGTGATGTCGCCCGCCACGGCGTCGGGGAGGGTGGGGCGCACGTTGGACCGGTCGAGCTCCTTTTGCCATGTGCGCTTGCCGTTGAGGATGTCTCCGAAGCGCTGCACCAGGATGTGCCCGTCGCCGAGCATGTTGCAGAGCCGCGCGACGTTCTGAGCGTAGGCGATGGGCTGGTCGAACGGTTCGCGGAAGTTGTGGGAGCACAGGATGGCGAGGTTGGTGTTGTCGGATTTGCGCTCCTTAAAGGAGTGCCCGTTCACCACGGCGAGTCCTCCGTCGTAGTTCTCCTGTGCCACGAAACCGCCGGGATTTTGGCAGAAGGTGCGCACCTTGTTGCGGAAGGGGTTGGGGTAGCCGATGAGCTTGCCCTCGTACAGCACCTCGTTGACGTCCTCGATGATCTCGTTGCGCAGCTCGACGCGCACTCCGATGTCCACCGGCCCCGGCGTGTGCGAGATGTCGTGTGCGGAGCAGATGCGCTCGAGCCAATCTGCCCCGCGCCTCCCCGTTGCCACGACCGTCCGCTTGGCCTCTATGCGCTCCTCTCCATCGGGACCCTGCGCAATGACGCCCCGACACACCCCGTCCTCGATGATGAGGTCCCGACACTCGGTGCCAAAGCGCAGGTCCACGCCCGCCTGGCGCAAGTGCCCCTCGATCGCGAGATACAGCTCCTGAGCCTTCTCGGTGCCAAGATGCCGGATGGGGCAATCGACCATCTTGAGCCCCGCCTGGATGGCGCGTCGGCGGATGTCGCGAATCTTGGGGTTCTTGCCCGCCCCCTCCACGTGGTCGTCCGCGCCGAAGGCGAGGTAGATCTTGTCGACCGCCTCGATGGTCTCTTGCGCCTTTTGGGCTCCGATGAGCTCGGGCAGGTCGCCGCCGACCTCGTGGGAAAGGGAGAGCTTGCCATCGGAAAACGCTCCGGCACCGGAGAAGCCGGTCGTGATGTTGCAGGGCTGACATCCGACGCACCGCCCGGTTCGATCCTTCGGGCAGTGCCTGCGCTCGACGGGTCGACCCTTCTCGATCATGACGACATGGGTGTCCGGACGGCCCTCAAGAAGCTTGAGAGCCGCGAAGATCCCCGCCGGCCCCGCGCCGACGATGACGACATCAGTTTTCATGGTGGTTCACCTCATGGGTAGCGGCGTCCGGGCGAATCTTGCTGTCCCGGAGGAAGCGCCGTGGGCGATAATAGACACTTTTGCACGCTAAAGCAATGGCGTGACGGCGATTGCGGAGGGTCCCGTGGGCGAGTGGTCGAGTTGCGTCGGCGGGCGGTCTACAGGTCGAGGCTCGATGTGGTCGCGGCGCAGGTGAGCTCCCCGTGCTTGACGCCGCGCAGGCCCAAGATCTTGTCGGCGAGTTCGTAGATGCGCGCCCCCGCGCCTTTGAGGGCGAGGATTTCGAGGCAGTTGTGATGATCGAGGTGCACGTGCATGGTCGAGACGATCTCGTCGGAGTAGTCGTGCTGCACCTCGTCCAGGCGTCGCGTGAGGTCTCCCGTGTGGTGATCGTAGATCATGGTGAGCGACCCGATGACCCGTTCGTCCGGGGTGCGGGCGGATTCGCGGGCGAGGGACGAGCGAATCAGGTCTCTGACCGCCTCCGAGCGATTGGCGATGTCGCCTCGGCGGGATATCTGCTCGTCGAAGGCGGCGAGCAGGTCCTCGGGGACGGTGACGGAGAAGCGCGCGAGATCGCGTGCGGCCGGTTTCTCCATGGTCGTGCTCATCTCGTGCATGGCGCCCCTCCTTTTTTGGCGTGGACCCGTCGCGGCGAGCGAGCCGCAACGGGTCCAGTGTACTCTTTTGGCGTGCGCCGCAGGGCGACTGTCCGGCGCGGTATTTTACCGGACGTACCGGTACGTGTCCCCCATGGGGATGAACGACACCGGGATGTCCGAGGTGCCCAGCGCGTGGGGCAGCCAGGTGGACATGTACTCCATTCCCGGTTCCTCAAGGTTGAAGTGGCCGATCTGGATGGCGCATTTGCCGTGGCCGAGCATCGCGGCGTCGCGGATGTACTGGCAGGTGGTGAAGTCGATCATCTCCATGCCGAGCAGGGCGTCGATGCCCTCGGCGTCCGTGGCGTTCGCGGTGGCGGTGTCGCCGGGGCCGCCCATGATGTGCATGGGGATGCGGATGCGGCTCACGCTCGCATCGAGGTCGCCCACCACGCGCGTGCCGTTCAGCCCGAGCCTTTCCACGAGCAGATGCGCGAGGTCCCGCGCGGGCATGGGCGGGATCAGGTAGTCCATGCTGGAGAAGAGGTCGCCCACGCGATGCTCGAGCCAGCCGAGCTTCCAGGCAAAGCCGTAGAAGATCCCGTCTGCCATCGAGCCGTCGTCCGCGAGCGGGACGCCCGCGTGAATGCGGTCATGGCAGCGCCAGACGGCCCCGCCCCATGCGTCGAGCAGATCCTTTTTCGCTTCGAACGTGCGGTTTCCCGCCACGGCATCCTGGTGATCGCCATGGTTCCAGAAGAGCGCCTCGTGGGTGACGATGAGGTTGGCGCCAAGTTCGCGGGCACGCTGGATGATCTGAGCGGTCGGCCAGATGCAGGTGACGATGCCCGTGCATTCCTGATCGACATCGCCATAGGTGACCTGGTCACGCGTGGTGGCGGGGTCGATCGGCTTGCCCGTGAAGGCATCGATGTCGTGGCAGTAGGCTTCAATGCGATGAATTGCCTCGCTGATGAGCATGTGCTCCCCTTTCTTCCAGAAAAATGATACGACGTAACCCCTCGTATGGTCGTACGCCCCGGCATCTTGTCGACAAATCGTAGACAGATTTGGCGCACAATAGCGGGGACGAAGATGCCGAGCGGAGACGGGGGTCGGGTCATGCGCATGCTGGTGGTCGATGACGAGGCCGATATCGCGAACATGCTTGCGGAGTACTTCCGCATGGAGGGATATGAGGTCACGACCGCCAACGACGGCCCCGCGGCGCTGAGGGAGGCCTCATCGGGCTCCGCTCCGGACATCATGCTGCTCGACGTGAACATGCCCGGCATGGACGGATTTGAGGTGTGCCGTCGGGTGCGCGAACACGTGGGCTGCCCCATCATCTTTCTGACCGCGCGCGTTGAGGACGTGGACCAGCTCGATGGGTTCGCGGCGGGGGCCGACGATTACGTGATGAAGCCCTTCTCCCTCGAGGTGCTGGGCAGGCGTGTGGCGGCCCATATGGCGCGCGAGGGGCGCACCCATGAGAGCGGACAGAAGAACGCGGTGAGATTCTTCCGCGATCTCACGATCGATTACGCTCAACGCACGGTCGAGGCTCATGGCGGGGCCGGGGCGCCGTCGGTGCGCGTCGATGTGACCAAGCTCGAATTCGATATCATCGCGCTGTTGAGCAAGCGGCCTGGCCAGGTGTTCGACCGTGATTCAATTTACGAGCGCGTGTGGGGTTGGGACGCCGCGGGAGACCCGTCGCAGGTGCGCGAGCACGTGCGGCGCATTCGCAACAAGCTCGCCGCTGCGGGGGTTTCCGAAGACCCGATAGCGACCGTGTGGGGTGTCGGGTACAAGTGGATGGCCAAATGATCGGGTGGAGCACGGGGCACGTCCGTAGGGGTGGGCCAACACGGGATGACGGCCTTGCCGGCGGGGCGCCCGGCAAGGAGAAGCGCGTCCGTCGCGCCGAGCGTCGCGAGGCGCGGGCGCGGGAGAGGGAGGTCCTCAGGCGGTTGCCCCGCCGCGAGCGCCTGCAGGTTTGGTGGCGCACGCGCCCGCTCGGCATGACGTGCACGGTGTACCTTGCCGCGTACCTGGTCGTGGCCACAGCGTTGGCGTTGGCGGGTGCGGACATTTTCGCCACATGGAACAACGGCTATTACTACGAGCTGGAGGTCGATGCCGGTAACGGGCTGGTGCGTCGCGGCATGGTCGATGGGGGGCCGTATATTTACGATGCCGAATCCGATCGGTTGTTGCCGGCGGCCGAGCTCGATCTTCCCGATGCGGGCGCGCTCGCGGTGTTCATAGCGACGGGGGCGCGCGGGGAAGCCGCCGTGGGCGGATTTGAAGATGATTGGTCGGAAGAGACGGTCGGGACGATCTACGCGACGACCGACTTGCTGCGAGAGGGCAAGATCCAGCTGTACGACTGGGGCCTTAACTACAACGATTGGTATCCGCAAGAGGAGGTGCTCGAGGACAATCGGGGAATCAGCGCGGAGAACCTTGCGCGCTATGACAGCTTGAGTCGCGAGCGTCGCGTGCAAAGTGTCAGTCTGTTCGGCCAGATGACTGGAGCCGATCTTGAGGCGACTTTTGGGAAGAGTCTCGTTTCAAACACGGCGTACTATGCGACGGCCACACGTCCTGCCGGCATCATGACATGGTTGCTCACCTTTGCAACGGGCTTGTGTCCCGTGCTGGCATACGGCGGTCTGGGATGGCTCACGTTCAGGCATTTCTATCGGGTGCATATCGCCGGGCCTTTGAGTGAGCTCGCTCGGGCCGCCGAGCGCATAGCGGGGCAGGATTTAGATTTCTCGATTGAGCGGGTTCGGGGCAAAGAGCTCGGCCGTCTGTCGGAGACGCTTGAGGGCATGCGTGCATCGCTGCTCGAGGCCCAGCGCGAGCTGTGGCGCACTGCCGAGGAGCGGCGCCGTCTCAACGCGGCGTTCGCCCACGATCTGCGCACACCCATCACCGTGCTCAAGGGAACCGTCGAGATGGCCCAATTGCGTCTGCAGCGCGGTGACGGGCTCGAAGGTGACGCGTTGGACGCGCTTTCGGGGCAGGTCGTTCGTTTGGAGAGGTATGCGACGGCGATGGGAGGGCTTAGCAAGCTCGAGGACCGTCCCGTTGCTCGCGAGCCGATGGCGCTGCGGCTGCTGGCGGATGAGCTGGAAGCGCATGCGGGCGAGGTGGTCGCCGCGCGCGGGGGCGGTGTCAAGCTGAGCGTCGAGGTTGATTGGGTGCAGACTGCCCCTGCCGCCAAGATCCCGTTGGGTGAAGGGGCAGAGGCGGGGACCGGGGGAGCGCCTGAACCTGATGGCGTCATCGCCCATATCGACCTTCCCTTGGTCGAGGAGGTGCTCGACAATCTTCTGGGCAACGCGTGCGTCCATGCCAATGGCGTCGTCGAGCTCGCCGTTTCGCTTCGCGGGGACAAGCTGGTTCTCTGCGTCGCCGACGACGGGCCCGGCTTTACGCCCGAGGCCCTGCGCCGGGGGTGCGACCCGTTCTTCAGCGAGAACAAGTCCGCTGAGCACTTCGGTCTGGGCCTCAACGTGTCGAGCGTTCTATGCGGGCTGCACGACGGCGCGCTGGAGCTTTCGAACCGCGATGCCGGCGGCGCATGCGTGACGGCGACTTTCGGCATTGGCGATGCGATTGGGTGACCCCCTTGTCACGTTATGCTTAAGAGGGGCTTATTTGGTCGTGAGACTTACTGAATTGTCATCGCTGGTAGACAAAACATAGACACCCGGTTGCGAAACTGTCCTTGTCCGGCAATCAAGGAGGGATCGCGATGATGGGAATGCAGCCCGAAGTTGAAGGTGTCTCAAGCCAAATCGCCTGCGGTGGCACGGCGCGTCACGTCGACGCGAGGCGAAGGGCGCTGCGGCGGCGCGTCGTTGCGGTCATCGTGGTCGCGGCGGTCGTCATCGGCGTGGCGTGTTGGGAGTATCTCCCGGGCATGTTGGCGTGGCTCGCCGACCCTCGCGCCGTGCGGGGGTTCGTCGCTGAAAACGTGGTGATGAGCCGCCTCGCCATGCTGAGCATCAACATCGTGCAGATTTTCCTCGCATTCCTCCCCGGGGAGCCCATCGAGTTGGCGAGCGGCTATGCGTTCGGCTTCTGGGAAGGTACGGCATTGTGCCTGGTGGCCTCTGGATTTGCGACGTCGGTCATCTACTGGGCCACACGTCGTTGGGGTTGGCGCCTGGTCGGCCTGTTCTTCGACCGTTCGCTGCTTGAGAGGTTCTCGTGGCTCAACAACGCCAAGTGTCTCGAGCTCGTGATGCTCGCAGTGTTTCTGATCCCGGGTACCCCCAAGGATTTCCTCACGTATTTCGCGGGCCTCACGAACATGAAGTTCTGGCCGGTGGTGCTCATCGCGACCTTCGGGCGCATTCCCTCGATCGTTACTTCGACCATGGCAGCTTCAGCTGTGGGATCCGGAAACTGGCCCGTCGCCGTGTGCACCATGGTCGTCTCGGTGCTTTTGCTGGCCGCGGGCGGCCTGTTATATCGTCGTGTGCGCCGCCGGTCTTGCTGAGAAGGTACCTGACGGCGGTCTGAAACGCAAAACCTCCCCCAAAAGCTACACTTTAAAATTTGTATCCTGCGGAAACGCTGAGAAGGTGTAGCTTTTGGGGGAGGTTTCGCGCTGCCGTGCGCGGCGGCGGGGCCGGATGGGTTACGCGCGGCGGTTGATGAAGAAATCCGCCATGGATACGAGCAGGCCGGCGGCCTCGGTGGTGATGGCTCCACGTGCGGCGAGCTCGCGCGCACGTTCCTGCGCCTCGATGGTCTTGGCCCGCGCGAGCGCGCGGCAATGCTCGATGCCGCCGCCCATCTCGATGAGCTCGACGGCGCGACTGAGTTTTGACTCGTCGCTCGTGCCGGATTTGAGCAGGTCGACGAGCTCGTCGCGCCGTGCCGTATCCAGGTTGCCGAGCGCGTATACCACGGCGAGCGTTCTCTTGCCCTCGGTGATGTCGCTGCGGAAGTCCTTGCCCTGGGCGTCGGCGTCGCCCACCAGGTTGAGGAGGTCGTCCTGCAGCTGGAAGGCGAGTCCCGCGGGCAGGCCGATCTCGATGAGGCTGCGCGCCGCGTTAGGGTCGGCACCGGCGGCGAGCGCACCTGCGTACAGGGGGCTTGCCACGGTGTACCAGGCGGTCTTGCCATCGATCATGTACAGGTAGTCGTCGCTGGTCACATCCCAGCGGCAGTCACGAGCCCAGCCCAGGTCGAGCGCCTGGCCCTCGAGCGTATGGCGCTCCATGCGCAGGAGCTCGCCGAGCACGCGCAGGCGACGGTCGGCGGGAAGCCCCTCGTCCTCGAGGACGACCTCGAATACCCGGGTGAGCGCCAGGTCTCCGGCGTTGATTGCGAGCCCCAGGCCCTCCGTGCGGTACAGGCACGGCTCGCCGCGGCGCAATTCGCTGGCGTCTGCGATATCGTCATGGATGAGGGCGGCGCTTTGGAACAGCTCGATGGCGACGCCGCAGGAGAGGGCCTGTTCGGCGGCCCCGCCTACGGCCTCTGCGCCCAGCAGGGCCAGCACGGGGCGCACGCGCTTGCCGCCGCCGGCGGTGAAGCGCGTGAGCGGGCCGTACAGGTACCGCTCGAGGTCGCCAGCGGGCGACTGGGAGGCGGGGCACATGGCGGTGGCATCAGCCTTGCGCAGGGCCCCCTCGATCAGCGGCAACTTGTCGCGCAGGTACGTGACGAACTGCTCGCCGGCACGCTCGTTCGATTCGATCATGTACGGCCCTTTCCACCGGGTTCTCTCTTGCACAATGCTAGCAAAACGGGGCGACCGGAGCCGCCCCGCATGGGATTCCACGGGTGGTGGAGCTTACCCCTCGTAGCCGTCGGGGTTATTGGATTGCCAGTTCCAGGCGTCGCGGCACATGTCGCTGATATCGAACTGCGCCTCCCAGCCCATGAGGTCGCGGGCCTTGGAGCAATCGGCGTAGTTCTCGGCCACGTCGCCGGGGCGGCGCGGGTCGATCACGTAGGGAACCTCGTGCCCGCAGGCCTCGCCGAAGGCGTGGATGATCTCGAGCACGGAGGTGCCGCGGCCGGTGCCCAGGTTGAACACCTCGACGCCCTCGCGGCCGTTCATCCAGGCGAGCGCGGCGGCGTGGCCGGAGGCGAGATCGCAGACGTGGATGTAATCGCGGACGCCGGTGCCGTCGGGGGTGGGGTAGTCGTCGCCGAAGACGTGCACCGCCTCGCGCTTGCCGATGGCCGTCTGCGCCACGTAGGGCAGCAGGTTGTTGGGGATGCCCTTAGGGTCCTCGCCCATGAGGCCGCTGGCGTGCGCGCCGATGGGGTTGAAGTAGCGCAGCAGCACGACGTTCCACTCGGCGTCTGCGGTGTGGAGATCGGTGAGCATCTGCTCGATCATCCACTTGGTCCAGCCGTAGGGGTTGGTGGCGGGCTTCTTGGGGCTCTCCTCGGTCAGCGGAAGGCTGTCGGGGTCGCCGTAGACGGTGGCGGAGCTGGAGAAGATGATCGACTTGCAGTCGTGCTCTCGCATGACGTCGACGAGCGTGAGCGTGTTGCCGATGTTGTTGCTGTAGTACTCGATGGGCTTGACCACGGACTCGCCAACGGCCTTGTAGCCGGCGAAGTGGATCACGCGGTCGATGCGGTGAGCGTCAAAGATGCGCCCGAGCGCCTCGCGGTCGTTCACATCGGCCACGTACATGGTGAGATTGGCCGCCGCCTCATCGCCGACGATGGTCTTGATGCGGTCCTCGACTTTTGCGGAGGAGTTGGACAGGTCGTCGACGATGACGACCTGGTAACCGAGTTTGAGCAGCTCGACGACGGTATGGGAGCCGATGAACCCGGCGCCGCCGGTGACGAGGACGCACGTGTCTTTTGCGTCGAGGGCTTGCGTCATGAGCGCGTTCCTTTCAAGTGGGGATGATGCATGCAAGTATAGCGCTTTACTCGAGGGCCCAACCGCCCGCCCAGCCCCAGCGCGGGCTCACGGTATCGCCGTAGTACGCGATCCACTGGTCGAGGTTTGTGGACGCGATGTTACCGACGTTTTCCATGACGGTGTTGTTGCCGACGTAGATGCCCACGTGGCCGTATATGCGCCCCATCGAGTTCTTGGAGTAGGTGGACACGGCGATCATCATGCCCACGCGCAGGTCGTCCTTGTTGGAGCTCGTGCACCAGCGGTTGTACATGTCGTTGGCGTTGCCGCTCAGATAACTGAAGCCCGCCGCGGCGAACACGCGCGAGACCCACATGGCGCAGAGGCCCGCACCGGGGCTCGGGACGGCGTAGCAGCAGGACACGACGCGCTCCTGGCTGCGCGACGAGCCCGTTATCTGGGCGTTGCCGGGCAGGAAGGTGACGCCTCCCTGCTGATGCTGCTGCTGGGCGAGCTGCTGGCGCCTCTCCTCCTCCACGGCGGCGAGGTACTCGGCGTCGCGCTTGGCCATGAGCTCCTTGACGTCGTTGGAGAGGCCGTCGACGAGCTGGCGCACCTCCTCCTGCTTGGCGCGCATGGCGTCGAGTTGGTCGGATTGCCGCTGGTTGAGCTCCACGAGCTCGGCCTTCTGCCCCTCGAGCTCGGCCTTCTGCTCCTCCAGCTCGGTTCGAATGGCCTGGACCTCGGAGATGACCTGCTTGTCGGCATCGTTGATCTTCTCGACGTAGCGGCTGTTGGTGAGCAGCTCGTCAAAGGACTTGGAGGCGAGGAGGAGCTTGAGGATGCTGGCGGGGCCGTCTTTGTAGCTGGTTGCCACGCGCTCGGCGAGCACCTCTTGCTTGCGCTCCAGCTCGGCCTGCTTGCGGTCGATCTGGACCTGCGTGTCGTCGATCTGGACCTGCGTGTCGTCGATTTGGGAGATGGTGCGCTCCTGCTCGAGCGTCAGCGCCTGGAACTCCTTGGCGAGTTGGTCGAGCTCGGATTCGACTGCGGCGAGCTTGTCCTCGGCCGTCGCGAGCGCGTCGAGCGTCTCCTGCGTGGCGCGCGCGGCATGCGCGCGCTGGGGGACGCCGAACAACGTGGCAGTTCCGGCGAGCATGAGGGCCGCCTTGAGCGCGTCCCTGCGCGAGATGGCGGTGTCGCTGGTTTGGTTGGCAAGGGTGGTGTGAGCGCGCTCCGGACCCTTGGTCTCAAAGGCGGGCGCGGGGTGATTGTGCGACATGGGTGCTCCGTTTGCTGGTGTGAATGATGTACGCCACATATCTGGACCCAGCATACCGTAAGCGCATGCGGAGGGGGCAAACTTCACGGAAATGAGAGCATGAGGGCTGCAGCTGCCCTTTACGCCACGCCCAGGAGCACGAGGAGGAGGATGTAGGCCGCGAGTGCGGCGATAGCCGGCGCGTCGCGGCGCGCGTCGAGCCTCATGACGTGGTAGTGGGTGCGCTCCCCGCCGGTGTAGCAGCGCGCGTCCATGGCTCGACCCAGGTTGTCGGCGTGGCGAAGGGCGCTGGCGAACAGCGGGACGATGAGCGGGACGCAGGCGCGCGCGTACGCGAGGGCGCCCTTGTTCTCCAAGTCAGCCCCGCGGGCGGTCTGGGCGGCCACGATGTGCTCCGCCTCCTGCGAGAGGGTGGGCACAAAACGCAGCGCGATGGAGAGGACGAGAGCGCCTTGGCCAACGGGCACCCCCAGGCGCTCCAGGGGGGACAGCAGCCTCTCCGCCGCATCGGCGAGCGCGACGGGCGTGGTGGTGAGCGTGAGCAGGGATCCGGCAACCAGGAGCAGGAAGAACCGGACGGAGTAGAGCACCGCCGCCTCGACGCCTCCCCAGTGGATGCGCAGCGGGCCCATGGCGAGCGCGATATCGCCAGTTTGCACGAAGAACAGGTTGACGACCGAGGTGATCACGAGGAACAGCGCGATGGGGCGGATCTGCGAGAGGAGCCGCCGTGCGGGGACGCGGGCGAACGCGACGGCGAGCCCGATGGCGAGCCCCGCGAGCAGCAGGGTGGACGGCGAGTCGACGAAGAAGCAGCTCACCATGAAGGCGAGTGCGGACACGAGCTTGACTCGGGGGTCGAGCCGGTGGACGGGGGAGTCGACGGAATAGTACTGCCCGATGCTAGCGCGCAGCGCCATGGCTACCCACCTCCCGGGAATCGAATGCGAGCGATGGGTCCACGCGTCGGCCGCCCGCGAGGGCGACCACCTGGTCGGCGAGCTCGGCGACGTCCTCCATGCTGTGCGTGACCATGAGGAGAGTGGTCCCCGCGCGTTTGAGGACGCGAATCAGCGCGCGCACGCGGGCGCGGCCCCTCGGGTCGAGGCCGGCCATGGGCTCGTCGAGCACCAGGATGGGCTGCTGCATGGCGAGGACGCCGGCGAGCGCTACGCTGCGCTGCTGGCCTCCGGAGAGCGCGAACGGGGACGTGCGGAGGAGCGCGTCGGTGGGCTCGATGTTGACGGACCGCAGCGCCGCGCGCACGCGGCCCTCGACCTCCTCGGGGGACAGTCCCAGATTGCGGGGTCCAAAGGCGACGTCGTCAAAGACGGTCTCGGCGAAGAGCTGCCGCTCGGGGAGCTGCGCCACGTAGCCGACCAGCCGGCGCAGTTCCTTGCGGCGCTCGAGGTCGGAGGTGTCGATGCCCGCGATGCGGACGGAGCCGGAGCTGGGGAGCTTGAGCGCGCATGCGAGCTCCGCGGTGGTGGATTTGCCGGAGCCCGTGCGTCCGATGAGGGCGGTGAGCGTGCCGGGATGTGCCTCGAAAGAGATCGAGTCGACCGCGAGCGGCGCGTCGCCGGCGGAGGGACCGGTGGCATTTCCGCCGCGCGCCCTTCCGAAGAGCGCGCGGCCCTTTGAGCGCTTGCGCGGGTTGGCCGCCTGCGCATAAGAGAACGAGACGCGGTCGAAGACGACTGAAGGCGAGGTTCGAGATGCCGTAGTCACGGTGGGAGAGCCGACCGGCTGCGGGCCGGAGGCGGGGGCGTTCGGCCCGACCGCGCGGCGGGGCATCTCGAGGCCCAGCTCATTTACGAGCTGCGGATGCTCGAACAGCTCGGCGGGGGGACCGTCAAAGGCGATGGCCCCGCGGTCGAGCACGATGACGCGCTCGGCGGACCGGGCGTCTTCCATGAAGTGGGTTACGTGCAGGATGGTGATGCCCTGCTCGTGCAATTGGGAGATGATGCCGCGCACGCTCTCCCGGCCCTCCGCGTCGAGCATCGCGCAGGGCTCATCGAGGAGCAGGATCTCCGGCTCCATGGCGATCGCGCGGGCTATGGCGACGCGCTGCGTCTGGCCGCCGGAGAGGTCCGAGGGATCGCTTTGGGCGTGCTCGGTCATGTCGACCGCCGCGAGGGCGCTCTCGACGCGACGCGCGATGGACGGCTGGGGAACGCGGAGGTTCTCCGGGCCGAACGCCACGTCGTCGGCGACGATGCTGGTGACCATCTGGTCCTCGGGATGCTGGAACACGCTCGCCGTCCGGGCCCTGATCTTGAGGGAGAGCGCGGGGTCGGACGTGCTCATGCCGCAGACGGAGGCCTCTCCCGACGTGGGGAGGGCAAGCGCGTTTACGAGCTGCAGGAGCGTCGATTTGCCCGATCCGTTGCCCCCGAGGATGCAGACGTTCTGCCCCGCCGGAATCTGCAGGGTGAGGTCGCTTAGCGCCTCGACATCGGCGCCGGGGTATGCGAGATGCACATGGTCGAGGGAGATGACGGGGGAGGTCGGCCCCGCGGAGGCGGAGGTGGTCATCACGCGACCGTCGCTCCCTGGGCCTTGAGGACGTTCATGCAGGGGGTGAGCAGAACCTGGCCCGCCACGATGCTGATGAGCATCTTGAGGACGTTGAAGGGCAGCAAGACGGGGATGATCATGGCGGCCACGTCTGCCATGCTGATCGCAGTGTACAGCGGCGTGACCACGAGGTTCATGGCGCAGGAGAGGACGACGGAGACGATCGCGCCCAGCACCATGCCGGCGAGGGACGCCTTGCGCGAACGGCCGCCCTTGCGGTAGACGAGTGCGGCGGGGATGATGAGCGCGCAGGTGGAGAGCATGCCCATGGGCGCGCCGAACGGGTCGAGGAAGACGCGGGGCAGCCAGGAGATTATGGCGACGGCGGCGCCGAGCTTCGGGCCGAAGGCCAGCGCGGCGATGAGGCACGCGATGCCTGACGGATCGAACATGAGCCAGGGGGCGATGGGGAAAATCGGGATCTGCACAAAGCTCAGGATGAGCGAGGCGGCGGTGAAGAGCGCCGTGAGGGCGATCCGCTTCGAGTTCATAGCATTGTTCATGGAATGCACCTTCCGTTTCTTCATTCCGGACTATACCGTCGGCCCCGGAATCGCACCGGGTCGGCCGCGCTTCGCGGCTCGCGGGCTCATGCGCCCGGCAAGGGGTTTTGCCGCGCATTTACCGCCGGTGGGGAATTGCACCCCGCCCTGAAACAATCTCGACTATATCGCGCCTTTCCCCGGGGCGCAACGGCCTTTCGGCTTGGCGACTGAGCCGGTTGGCGGGCTTGTATTTTCGCGCTGGGCCTTCAGGCGGGAAAAGACTTGCGGGGTCGATCGGCCGATAAGGCGGTCCAGTTGGGTATAGTGGGGCCAGACTTGTTTTCTACACGGGGGAGGTATCCCGATGCACGAGCATGAGTACGTGAGTGAAGAGATGCTGTGCGTCCTGGCGCAGATCGCTGGCGAGGACGGCGTCCTCATGGCGGAGCCCATGCGCGAGCACACCACGTTCAAGATCGGTGGGCCTGCCGACGTGCTGGTCGCGCCGCGCACGGCCGACGCCCTCGTGCGCGTGCTGGACACCTGCTACGCGGGCGGCGTTCCCGTGACGGTCGTGGGCAACGGATCGGATCTGCTGGTGGGCGACCGGGGCATCCGCGGCGTCGTCGTGCTGCTGCGTGACAACTTCGCCGGCATCGAGGTGGATGCATCGCGTTGGCGCGTGACGGCGGAGGCCGGCGCGTTGCTGCACGACGTGGCGCTTGCCGCCGCCGACCAGGGCCTCTCCGGCATGGAGCCGCTCTGGGGCATCCCCGCCACCGTGGGTGGGGCCTGCTTCATGAACGCCGGCGCCTACGGCGGCACGACCGGCGAGGTGCTCGAGTCCGTGCGTGTGTACGTGCCCAGCAAACAGGGCAATCGCGGTTCGGTGGTGACGCTCGAGGCACGTGACCTCAAGATGGGCTACCGCAAGAGCCGCGTGCACGACGACGGCCTCGTCGTCTTGAGCGCGACGTTCAAGCTCTCGCCCTCGAGCCCCGCCATGGTGCGATCCGAGATGGATGACTACCGGCGCCGCCGCGAGGAGAAGCAGCCCCTCGAGCTGCCGAGCGCCGGGTCGACCTTCAAACGCCCCGAGGGGTATTTCGCCGGCAAGCTCATCATGGATGCGGGCCTGCGCGGCGCGCGCGTGGGCGATGCGCAGGTGAGCGAGAAGCACTGCG
>ENA-UOJR01002067-UOJR01002067.1-human-gut-metagenome-genome-assembly--contig:-C115P-NODE-2067-length-15038-cov-5.004338_pt1 | contig 15038 bp, 25 predicted proteins | sample MGYA00242354_ERZ723901 | MGnify/ENA metagenome assembly ERZ723901
AGAGGCGATCTTAATCTTCTCTGTACTGTTGGTCTTAGCAGACCTAGCCAAATGCACAAGTTCCTTGATAGGATCGTACCCAAATTCAAAGCGAAGACGACGAAGAAGTTCGTCTCCCTTGGTACATCCCTTACCGTCAGGAACAACTACAGAAGGACTAGGCTTCTTCAGAAGGGGCTTTATAGAGTCTTTCTTCATCAAGGTCACCTAAGTCAGAGCGGTCAATCAGGGTAGCTATCTTCTCTGCATATGTCTTTAAAAGGAATTGGAAGTCACCAGAAGTAATGTCTTCACGGATCTTACAGAACTCTACGATAATGAAACCAAAGACATCTTGATCATCAGACACAAGAGGAGCAAGAGCAAAGGACACAGCTTTGTGTGACTTCAGCAGTGTATATGTAGACATATCAAACTTACGCAAACGTTCAATGTTCATGATTACTTTAGGCTCTATACCAAAAGCAGCGTTAGTAAGATATGAGAAAGCAGACACAGGTAGGTTTAAGAAATCAGCCTGTGCCGGTTTAAGGCCGGGACGAACAGCTTCGTGTGTGCAGGACATCTTTGCAAAGTCAATACCAGACAGGTTCTGACACCCGTTATGAAACTGAACAACTGCAACTCTGTCTGCATTTAATTCAGACTTAGTATGTCTAAGCTTGGTAAGAACACGACTGTTCATATCAATGAGTGATGGAAAATCCTTTGCAAACTTCTTAGTCTTGTGTTTAGCTACACGTTTTAAAAAAGACGATAAAGTTGCACATTCATAGATAATGAATGCAGTTCCTCCCAGCATCGCAAGTGATATATAGTCAGCGTCTTTTACTAAGCTTGACAGACCGTTAACGATCCCTAGTAAAATTTGACTATCCATAACTTTTTCTTTTTATACCTCTTGACAAGAAGTCAATTAGTGATTATAGTATTTATGTATACTATAACCTATTATATAGTATAATAACTATATATATTTTGTCAAGGGGTTATAGTAAAAAAATATATAAAAAGTGAAATAAAATGTCGATACTGCTAGAAAAAGACCGTAGGAAATTAAAGTGGCGGAGGAATCCTATACTGAATGAAGACACACCTGAACCTTATAAGATTCCTAACTGTAGGTGTCAGGTAGGTTTGTCAGAGTGTGAAGTAGAAGGACAGTGGGATAGAGGTCTGTACACAAAGGGTGACCTTGTTAACGATCTGAACATCTTCTTTAACTACCTGCCAGAAAGTGAAGTAAGCAGAATGGTTAACGTCATGATCTGGTGTTTGTCTAACGGTTTAAAGAACAGAGGAGGTATCGACCTTAAAGACTTTGCAGTCATCACTGTTGAAGAGAAGACGTACAGCAGACCCTTAACACAAGTAACACGTGACTGCTTTGGTGTGACTAAGCGTGTGTCCCGTGCACCTAAGAAGAGGTACTTTGTCTTTAGAGAGTACCCTCAGCTTAAAGCTGTAGTTGTACCTCGAACACCTGACTTCTTCCCCGGACATGAACGTACATGGTTTACATGGAAAGTGTCTGCAACTAACCATCCGTACTACTATGCAAGACACTGGCGTAGAGGTGCTTTGTATATGCAACAAGTCTTTGACAAGACGTTTGAGTATACAGGCTACACAGACGAGTACATAGAGATGGCACAGAGTAACATCATAGAACCTTTTGGTACAGAGCGTGAACACATGAACACAGTTCACCTTGGCTTTGAGACACCACCTTACGTCAAGGCAGCTTACACAGATGAACTGATCAAAGTACCCCTTAACTGTGTGTCAAGTAAATACTTTACAAGTAACAAGGTCAAGTACGATGTCATGTTTGGTAAGATGACTAAAGAAGAAGCAAGTAAACATCTTCTAAGTAAACCAAGACAACTAGCTATAGACAAGAAAGAAGACTAGACGCAAGAAGCCCCCGGCTACAACAAGTACTATGCAAAGCATGGTCAGGTGTAGTACGGGGGCTTTCTTTATGGTCAGAACTTCTTAGTTAATCAGACTTAGTTCTTAGCAACAGGCGGCGCTCGGCTCTATTTCACAACTAAGCTGTGCTTTCTTCTAATATGTCAGAGAGATACCAAGTTGAAAGAAGGTTGTACCCCGTCGGGTCTTTCCTTTCCTTATCCTTCCGGCTACGTTCACCTATCCAACCGGCTTATCTAACCTATCAACCAACCTATCAACTTATCAAAAAGATAAGGATAGTATAATCATTCTTTTGCTGTTTGTCAAGGGGTTTTAGAGAAGAAAGTTTAAAAAAGTTAAAGAAAGTTTCATTCTGTCGCATCTTCACTTCGTGGTCACATCTCCGATGCTCAAGGGGAGGCCGGGCCGGTGACTAGTAGCTACTCCTGACTACTGTTGGTTACGTATGCCAATAGATAGGGGTAGGTATGAAGACATGACTCCTAGACTTGTTCTGAACTATGAGTACTATACGTATATAGAAATGATTCTGATGAAGTCATTCAGCTCCCAAAAAGTTGCGAGCGAAGTCTGTGTCATCTGTACCCCCGTGCCTCCGCTCTGTCCCACGGGTAGGGATGGTACCCTCTCCCCCTTGTGAAAGAAAGTACAATGTGACTCCTAATGTTTCTAGTGTTACTCCTAGCAGTGTTGGTAGTCTATGGTCAACTTAAAAGTACAATGATTACAGTAGGTTATGAGATGTTTGTGTGGAGTCTAGGTTAGGTTGTGAGTGTGGTTTTACCACCAGAACCAACCAGCAATGGTAATCAATAGCACTAAACAACTGCTAATAGTTATCAATAGCAACTAATAGTATCCAAACGTAACCAAAAGCTAACTAAAACAACTACTTATGGTTAGCATGGTACAAAAGTGTAAATGGTTTAGCATGTTTACACATAAGTTCAACTTATTGTACTCATGCGTTCCAAACGTACCAATATTTGAACCATGATCTAAGTACCTGTAGTACTTATAGAACTATGCATAGCATGGCTCCATAAGCTCCACAAAAACTAGCCGGCGCGCCTAACCTGTACAAATTCTTGAACTTATAGGATAACCAATAGTCAATTATTTCAACTACTTACAGTTTGGCACACGGCTTGCTATATAAGAGGCATCGGAAGGGTACATCCCATACGATACGTTCTTTTAGAAAGTGTTGAAAAAGTGCTTGACAAGGCCACATAAGCCACGTAGAGTCCATTTCAACGATGAACGTGTTCTTTCAAAAGTGCATAGCGTCTTTGTCAGGGACTTGCCTTTTGTGTCCAGTCACCAGAAATAGGCGGACGTTAAACAGCTAAACGCTGTTCTTTGCTTGCGAGTGTTACGGCATTCTAAAGAGTAGTCGCCAGCCGGAATAATGAGCAACACGGACACAACGAAAAAGGCAAAAAGTACTTGACAAGCGCAACGACTTATGAGAGAACACTTTCAACAAGCTAACTCAATAGAATACTACGGCACTAGCTTAGTGTGTCGTCCTGCTAGGATTGTAGCACATACACAAGTTACAATCATGCCAAGAGTTTAATATGACTCTTTGGAAAATCGGATTGCAGGTTTTGCGTTGGATGCGCGTAAAACTCACCTTGTCTATGCTACCTTGCAAATTGTGCCTTGAGTGCGGTTTGCTTGTTAGTTCAAGGTAAGAAGTGCTCCGATGTACAGAAAAACGAGGCTTGCTTATATACTCCTGTAACTACAGGTGCGACGTATAAGCAAGGGGACGGAACAAGCTAACTGGTGGCCTTGTGCATACGTGCAAGGTAGGTTAGGGGCAAGTCCTACTTACAGCAAGCCTATAGTCTACCGATAAACCGTAAACGACAAACTGTAGCACACAACTATGGTTTGTGATAACTCGGCTCAAAGGGTAGACTGAAAGTAACCTTAGAAAAGTTACAGCCGTAGAGTATTGGCGTTAAAAGGATGCGTTCCATCCTGCGTTGGAAACAGTACAACGGCTATAAATAATAGACAAAGGTGTTCCGTCTGTAAACAGTTTAACAGCTGCAAGGGTATGGGGTACTTTAAGCGCGTTATGCCCTTGTAGCCAATTAAACTGTTTAACTTAGGGAGAACTACTATGTACGATAAGCCACAAGGTTATAAGAAGCAGGCTAATGCTCTGAATATCTGTAGGAATCAGGGCTTGTCTAATCTCTATCAAACGGACAAGGAAGAATCACGCATTATTCCCGTGTGGAACAAGCGCGGAGAGTGTGTAGGCTTTAAGAACTCTCTTACAGGGGCATTCATCAATCCCAACGATTTGCCTATTGATGAAATTACAGGCTATCGTATTCTTCCCTGCATGGCAGACGTACCTTTCCTGTTTGCTGAATACGGACAAAACAAGTCCGTAACGGGCAAGCATGGCAAGCATATCAACATCCGCAAGGTTCGGACTAGCGAACGCCCACGCGCTAAGTATCGTACTGAAAACGTGGGCAGGGGTGAGGCTATGGACAAGCAAGACGGCTACGCTTGTGCCCTCGTGACTCTGGACAAGCCTCAAAAGGTTCGGCGTGTTAACCGTCATGCTAAGGTCGTCGTGCATACGGAAGACGATTACGTCATGGTTACAACTCGGTCGGTTCGGCGTTTCCGTTAATCTGTTGATTTATACACAAGAGGGGAAGTTTACCTTCCCTTTTTGCAATAAGGCAATGGATACTAACAACTAAAAGGTTTGTCCAGCGTTTGATGGCTAAGGCTTATGTTTCCCATTCGCCTAATAAACAATGGGAAACGCAACGCGTCCGCGAAGCCTATAATGTACGTAAGGCGTGCGGAAAGGCTTGCAGCAGTGCTATCAGCTGGCGCTCCCTTAGCGTCATGGCTTGGCTTGGTGACTACTAAACAATAACCTTCAACAATAAGAGGTCTTACTATGAACGCTGCTATTGCTACTCCTATCGCTCCGGTTACTGCTGAGATTGCTACTGCCCCCGCCAAGATTACGGACTGGACTGAGGCAGACTTTCGCGCTCAGGTCAACGTCTTTGTGAACTCTCAAAAGGAGTTTGTCAACGGTGTCACTCGTTGCACGCTGTACGCTGTTCGCGCCGCCATGATGAACAGTAACAACCAGCCTCTGAACTACATTCTTGGCAACCTTTCGGAAAAGCTCCGCCCGGCGTGGACGGCTTGGCTGTTCTACTTCGCGCCCTTCGCCTTGTCCGGGGGGAAGGACGCCAGCTCTATCACGCTTGACGATGGGACGATTGTTGACCTCAAGTCGTCCATCAAGCTGGTTGCCAAGCGTTGCGACGAATTGTGCGACGCTGCCGAAATTGACAAGCTCGCTCGTGATAAGGGCGGAAATGTCAATGACCCTGCGGGCATGATGCGCTTGTGCGACTACGTTATTGGCTCCCTGCGCTCTGCTCCGCGCTTCGATACGTGGAAGCGTGAAAAGTCCGCTGGCCGTGGTGACAAGCCTCTGACCGAGGAAGAAGTCATGACCAAGTACACCAGCATCACCAACAAGCTGAACAAGTTGTTGGAACAGGCAAAGGCGTCCGGTGTTCATGATGCCCGCAAGTTCCCCGGCATCGAAGCCCCGCATGGTCTGGACTACTACATCCAGATTCTGGAAAATGCGGATGAAAACGACATGAGCGAAGACGTGCTTAACAAGGTACGTCTGCTTAAGGGGGAACGCCTGCCCTTTACGTCCCTGCTCAAGATGGTGTCTAACTGCGATACCACAAACCTGTCTGCCGAAGAAGAATACATCTACAATACCCTGTTGAACGCCGCCGTTGAAAAGGGTATCGAACTCTAAGCCCCCTACATTCACGTCACATTGAAGCCCCGATAGGCAAGTTCTTATCGGGGCTTTTGTTGTGCCATGAATCTAACAAGGACGTTACTATGAGAAATGTACTGTTGCCTGTCTATGACCGTAACAATATTCCGCTTGATTCTTTCAGGGACTCCGCCTTTCTGTATGAGGGGCAACGCTTGACTTTGCATGAAGCAAGCATCCTATGCTTCTGTATAGGCGCGTCTTTGCAAGTAAATCAAGAAACTCTGTTTACATTCCTGTTTCAGGATTCTAATGGCGTTTCGTGGTGGTTGTACGCGGATAATGATGGAACATTTACTGTACAAACGGAGTTGTAAACCATGCCAGACATCAAACAGTTTCTTTCAAGGCGTTACCTGCGCCTTGTAGACAATCTGTCAGAGTCCTTTCTACTGTCACAGTCCATCACTACGGACTGGAAAACGCAACGTCTGCTCGAACTCATGGAGCAAATCACTACTTGTATCATTTACAGGGAAAGTTCGCTTATTAGATGAGCATCTAAGAAACAGGCTGGACATCAGCTTGTTTCAAAGGATGCTTATTGCATCCAGTTAAACCATAACTGTCAAGGCTACATCCTTGAAAGGAAGTGTTGCTAGATGGAAAAGGTTTGTCTCAACGCGGTGACGTGCATCCTTTGTCCTTTGTATGGCAGAACGTGTGACGGTAAACCAGAACATCCTCTTGACGTACAGGACATTCCTACTACGGAAGAGGAGGATGTACTTCTCGAACTGCGCTTTGAGCGAGACTGTTGCTCGTTCTAGCATACATTCTTAAAAGCCCCGGAGTCTTTCAGGGCTTCCATAGGAGGTGTGATTATGATTAACTCTAACTATAAAGCCATCGTTCATGGTAAGTATCTGTCTGAGAAAACCGGACGCATTAAGGGACACCTGTGCATTGTTAAGAAGTTCTACACCAAGACAGCTATGGTCAACTGGGCTAGGGAACAAATCAACATGCCGAACACCAAGCCCACCTGTGTACAGTTCTTTGTCAAAAAGAATCATGTCTGGGAACTCAAGACTAAAGTGCAGGTCAAGATTCCCATTAACAAACGAAAGAAACGCACTCTTATCTGGGGGGGTCAATATGTTTGAAATCCTTATCATCATGCTGTCGTCATTCGGTCTTGGTTGTTGTTCCATGTTTATGTTCCGTAGGTATCTGGACAGGAGGAACATCTTTCGTTCTTACTATGCACAGGGCTTGTTCCTCGTGCGTAACTGGGGGAGGCAAACATGAAGTGGTACACTAACCCGACGTTCTGGCTGTTCATCTTCTTCCTTGGCATGTGTGCCATCCTGTTGTCTGGTTGTGCCAACTGGTCGGTACGTGGACAAGCTGAGTACTCAGCAACCCAAGCCCTGATGAACTGGGCGTCGTCAATCGGCCCTCTGCTCCGCTAGGATTACCAAATGTTACAACCATACCTTGACCGAATGGTTAGCAAACTGGCTACGGATTGCATGGCACAGCGTGCGCATAAGTTCTTTTACAAAGACTGGTATGCACAGCTACTGCTATGATTACATCATTCAACTAAGTACTGTTATGTCACAACATCCATACACCAAAGGTTGGAGGTCTATATGTTGGTGCCTTGTAAGAAGTACATTCATGCTGGCATTTTATGCGGTGCAATATTGCTTTCTGTCATGCCGTATCTGGGTCATGCGGAAACTTTTAGGAACTTCGATAGTCCCGAAGGACGATTCTTCGAAGAATACCAATATGTTCCCGTGGCACTGAGGATCAGAGCCAAGCAGCTGCTCGACAAGGGACACTTCATGAACACTGAAATGTACGCAATCATGAAGGATGCCTACGGCCTTCAGGCGGCAGACGCCTACCGTTTCGCGTGGATTCTTAACGACCTTCTCGTACACATGGATGTGATGAAGGAATGCATTGACCATAACACTTTCGTCAAGACAATGCCTGAATAACTCAGGCGTCATATACATAAGGACTTCAACATGGAGGTAGACTACAAAGCTATCTTTGATTTTATGCTCAGGTCTGGGCTCTGTGCTGAGTCCGACCGACCGCAGGCTATGGAACTTGTGGAAGACTGGCTAAACATCTACAAAGAAACAAATGAACAACAAGGAGATACATTTTATGGGAACACCTGTTGGTTCTGCTATTCTTGACAACGAGATTGTCAAGTTCTTTGAGGAACTGATTGAGTTCTACGGGCATGGTAGTCCGCAGGCTCGCATCATTGAGCGTGTCAAGCGCAGGCTGGAACTCGTACCTGTTGGTGATAAGTACGAACGCCTGTGCCCCACGTGCAAATGTCCTGCGTGTGGCAAGACCAGATCGCAAGCCGCTGCCATCGCTCGTGAACGTCAACGCCGGGGTAAATCCAAGTATGCTGAGCGTAAGTATCCCGGCATGGGTATGGAACTGTCGCAACCTGACGACGACATTCCGGTGAAGTCTGTAGGCTTCTCTATCCTCGACATCGGTAAAGCTGAAGCCGATGCCGTAGCCTACATTTCTAAGTTGGGCAAGTAGCACCTGCTACTGTACCATATACACAATGAACTGCAACCATCAAACAAACGGAGTATCTACTATGTCCATGCGCAACATCTTCAAAATTGTCCTTGATTCCAACGCTGAAGCTGGCAAGCTCGTGACCGCCCGTATCGCTGGTAAGGCTGCGAAGGAAGCTCTCTTTGCCAACCCCACCGTGTTGCAGGGTGTGCTCACGTCCTCCGCTGTGCTGACCGCTGCGTCCCTCGCTGACCCGGACACCGCGCACGGCAAAGCTCTGCACTACCTTGGCCTCGGCATGACGATGGACTCCGCCGATGAACTCCTGCGTGTGTGCGACGAGGCGGGCGTGTTCCAGATGAAGGGCACCGCCGAAGACAGCGCGACGGCTGACATGCAGGCTGTGGTTTCCAAAACCTTTGACTCCAAGCCTTTCCTCCAGATGCTCGGTGTTCTGCCCAAGGGTGACGGCACCAAGGAAACCAAGCCCCGGTTCTCCACGCAGGCCAAGCCCGCCGGTGTCACTGCCAACGCCATCGAGAATCCCAACAAGATCGAAGCCAAGGAAGAAACCACCGCTGAACCCGTGTCTGTGAAGGTCGGCCCCGAAGTGGCTACGCCTGTTCTCCTGCCCACCAAGGACGGCAAGGATGCCAAGACCGAAAAGCCTGTGCTGCGCTGCGCCTTTGAAGGTTGCGGCAGTGTCCTTCGCAAGGTGGCTGAACAGAAGCCCTTCCACCTGCCCACCGACAAGGACACGCAGAAGTACATCACCGATGATGAGCGCAAGCTGGAAGGCAGCTACCTCTGCAAGTTCCACCGTGACGTGGTGACCAAGGCCATACAGAAGCGGAAGAACGATGACCGCATGAACAAGGTGCGGGAACAGCGTCTGGCTGAAGCCACTGATGAACTGACCAACGTGGAAGCTGAACTGCGTGAAGGTGAAAAGGCCCTCGCTGCCAGCGAAAAGACCATCAACAAGATCACCGACCCCATCATCAAGTCCGGCGCCGAGAAGGCCGTGGAAGAAAAGCGCAACAGCATCCAGAACCTGCGCAAGCGCAGCATCGCCCTGCAGAACAAGTGCAAGCAGATCTCCGAAGAGATCGCTAAGGCCAGCAAGTAACACACTGAAACTCACGAAGGTATGTAGTACATGAACAAAGACAATGAGATCATTCTCGACATGGAAGCGGCACATGAACCGGTTGGCTTCGGTGCTAAGGTCATTGGCCTTGCCAAGAGCGTGACCAGTTCTCCCACCATGCACCGGCAGATCGACAAGACCAAAGAAGCTGGTGTAGTTATCACCAAGCTCGCCGCTGGTCGGCTGGTTCTGAACAACGTGACCGATGTGATTGCGTCCGGCCTGCCTTGGGGCATGGGCGGGTTCATTAAGTCCAACCCGCTGAACGAAGCTCTGTTCAAGTTCAGCTTGGCTCAGGCTCTGTCCATCATGGGCGGTGCGTTTGTCTCGAACGTAGGTGAAGACGATCCGAAAGCCAAGTACTTCCTGACGGCCATCGACGCGGCCACGCTTGCGTCTGTCGACGCTCTGCGTGAAGCCTCCGGCATTGAAGAGTTCATCATGTCCAAGATTCTGACCAAGGATGTGATGGACAAGATCAAACCTCTCGTCAACACCCATCCCATGTAACCCATAACAAGCAGGGCCGGGGTAACTCGGCCTTGTTTGGAACTAGGTTGCAAGTGAAAGGAGTAAGGCAGACACTGTCGTGTACATGAGAGCAAGCGCAACTGGTAGGTTGCAGCCTCCGCACAAGGTACGCTCCACCGAACGTGTAGACTTAGGGTGGCTAATGAATTGTTGGTTAGGTAAACGCTTTGCAAACTTGTGTATCAGAGTGAGGTGTAGAATCCTCGATGGCTGCTGATACTGTGCTCAATGTCGGCACATCAAAGCAAACTACGGATACACAACTTGTGTTTTGGGTCGAACACAGAGCTAGTGGATGACGCAAGTAACATGAGTACCGGCTAGCCATGCCGCGAAGTTGTTACTGAATATGGCAGGTAAGATAGTCTAGCAATGTGCATCATGTCCTTCATAAGATCAACTTACTGACTACAAGGAGCCAGTCATGTTTGATATACTAGGAGAACTCATGGTGTCCAGCCCTGCAGTGCGACAAGTCTATCTGCATGGTGGTGCACTGGTGGTTGGCGTGGGACTGTGTGCTTTTACTCTGGCACGGTATAGAGAGTACAAGTATTGCAGACACGTGTTGACGGAGGAACTTAACAAGCTGTACTCGATGGGTATCATCATGAGAACCGTTGCGTTCACATGTGAAACCAGCTTGGTGATGGCTGATCTCATCGAAGCTATGGCTACAACTAGGAGTAGATGGTATGTCTTACACCTCGTTGTTCGGTCACTGCGAAGAACCCCCGTAAAGGAAATGCTGCTGGATGCCTTGCACGCAAACAAGGTACAACCTCTGACTGGACTTAAGAGGCTCAAGGCCCTGTTTACGTCAGCGTTCTAGCTTCATATCTTTAACATCTACTCGGACTGAGGTTGGCTGCTCTCTGCTAACCTCAGTCCGTTTACGTATAAGGAGAAAGGTTATGCCTACATATCAAGACAAGATGAATTACTGGTCACAGAAAGATCCCTATGCTCCTCCTCGATTCCTTCCGAAGAAGTCACCTCAACTCACCGAAGAAGAGGTGGAAGAATGGAAGCTGAAGAACGCAGGTAACTTTATCACCTGCCCTAAGTCTGGCACCCGTCTCTTGAGAAGCAACTGTGGCAAACTGCTGATGTGTTATCAGCAAGGGACATGCTATCATGTGGACTACACCAACTTCGACAAGAACCTGCAACGAAAAGCATACGACTTCAATGGGTAGCAGAGTTGAAGTGTGATAGGTGTAGAGTCAGGGATGTTCCTTGCCTCTTTCCTGTCACACTTTAACAAAGGAGAAACTTATGTTTCGTTTCCTGAAACCCCTTGTGTATGCGGTCATTGCCACGGTCGCTGGTTCCTTCGCCTACAAGGAAGGGAAGCAGGCTCTGTTCCCCGCTCCGGCCTCCGACCAGACCATCGACACCAAGCCGGTGGAAAACAAGAAGGACTAGTCTCCTTCTTTAAACCTTAACTTGGAGAGGTTGTCATGAGTGTTGATCAGGATGCGTTAGACATCCTATGTGAAGTCTTCGATGATAGGATCGAGGATGTCATGTCAAACCGTGACAACCTCTCCTACACTCTGTATGATGACGACGGCTACCCAGTTGGTGCTGCTATCTTTGACGAGTTCAAGTCTGGCGATCATGTCAGATATGTCTACGTCTACTGGATTGGGGTGCGCTACCGTGGTGTAGGTATTGGAGGACAGATACTTCGCACCTTGCACCAGCAGTACCCTGAACACTGGTTCAGTTTGAGTACACTCAAGTCGAACACAGATGCTGTCAGATTCTATCAACACCTAGGGTATCAGATAACTGGAGACTTACCCGGATGTCCTAGCTTCTATCATCTCCAGCGCAAACCTGAAAAGGAGTTCACCTCATGAGCGGTGATCAGAACCAAAACCAGAACCAGCAGAAGCAGAAGGGCGGCAATCAGAACGGCCCGAAAGAAGGCATCACCATTGCCACCTCTGTTGTCCCGTCTCAGCCTACCACCATTGGCCAGCAGGTGCAGAATGCCGTGGTCACTTGCATCGGCGGCGTTGTTGCTGCGATGGCTTGCGCCGGTGTGCAGAAAGGATTCGACTGGATTGTTGGCAAGTGGACTGGTCGCAATGTTCGCCCCGTCTTCAACATGACTCCCACCGGCCCCACCACGGGTGGCTCCGGCAACATCATGCAGGAACTGCACACTGTTGCGGGAAGCAATCCCGATGAAGCGAAGCGTGCCATCCAGTCCGTGGCCAAACGTCTCGGTATGCAGATCGGCCAGCCTGCCCCTGCTCCCGTGACTGTTGACGCTGGTGTGGTGGAGATGACTCCTCCCACTCCGGCCCCTGCTCCCACCGTTGCTGAGGTGGTTCCCAGTGACGCTGCCCTCAAGGTGGAAACCAAGCAGCCCAAGCCTCAGCAGCAGAACAACAAGGGCGGTAAGAAATAATGTGGGAAGTTCTCAAGATTTTGGGTACTAGCTTCCTGTCCTTCGGAGTCGCTGGGCTGTGCGCCTACGCTGGTGTGCGGTCGTTGGACATGATGATGTTTGAAAAGAAGGAAGGTGACAAATGATTACCCGCATCGCGGGGTTCATTTTCTACGCTTTGATGACCGGCCTGTGCGCCATCACCACCGTTGGTTATGCCAACGATGCGGTTAAGGCCCTTGATAAAAAGAACTAACCTCTAGCACATGGCAGGACTCATGCATACTAGGTGCAACTAACGAAGTATCATGGGGTCTTGTGTAGAGACAGCACCTCCACATAAGGTTGTCTTGTGTGGGTTGTGTGAGTCCTGCTATGCATCTAGGGATTAGATCAATGTGCTATTCACCTAGCGTTGCCGACGCAGTACAGTCATGTTTATCAAGTCTAAGCGTATACTTGTGACCATGACCTTTGGTACTCATCACGTTTCAACTCACGAGGTTTCTCATATGTGTAACTGCACTTCCTGCTTCTGCTCCATGTCTTCCTCCATCGTCATGCCCGCCCCTGTTCGTCCTTCTGTCAAGCGTGGTGCTCTGCTCCGTGCTGTCAGCGGCGAGAAGGTCGGTGACTTGTACATGCTGGTGTGTGAAGCGACTGGTGTGTTCGCCAAGGATGCCGCCGGTAACAACATCGGTGCCCCGAAGAATCTCTTCAACCTCGTTAACCTGACGAACGAAGGGAAGACTCGTGTGTCTCGGCCCCAGCGCAAGCTGGTCTGGGGACATGACGAAGTACCGATGGATGTGATCGAGCAGCACTTTGGTTTCCAGCTGGTTCCTGTTGCTGACAACATCAGCAAGATCGAACCTCTGCTTAAGGGCGTAGGCATGAACCTTCACGCTGCCAAGATTCGTGAAGAACAGTCTGCCTTGATGTATCGCCTGTTCTAATCTTTAAACCTGCTGGCCCATGTGTACTCTTCTAAGATGGTAGCTGTCTCTGTGTGAGACAAAGTCCTAACGAACATAGTGCACATGGGCTGGCCTCTTTGGAGGTTTGTATGTCCATTGATCTGAGTAAGCAATGGCCATCTCTTTTGTCTTATTATGTAGGCTTTCCTGCTGATGGAGCTGGTACCTACATCGAGAACATCTACAAACTGAGCAAGCAGAACAAGGCTAATCTGGCTGCTAAGCTCGGGCTTCCTGACACGCTGACTGTCGAGGAAGAAGTAACGGTTGATTTGAATGAACGCTTTGCGTTCTCTTATCAGCTTGTCTGCATGGTCATGCCTAAAGATAAGCAGCCTACGTTTGACGAGTTCATTACGAACAGAACGTCTAACCAAATGAAGCTGTCCAAACGTATCTTATCTTATGCCAAGACCAACAGCAACGTGACCGCGAAAATTCTCCTTAGCGGATTATATTCCAGTTCCTTCCGCTCTAAACTGAACAAAGAACTGCCGAAGGTACCTGATGCCAGATCCTTTGTCAGTAACTCTGACTGTGCTGAGGCAGTTGTGATCACGCAGGACTACGAATACTACTCCGCCATCATTCAGAACATCTACTCTGAGATTGCGTCGATCAAAAAAGCGACGTATGGTTTCAGCATGGATATGTTCACGATGCTGTCGGCTGGTAGTAGCAGCAGCTTCTCGTCGTGCTTTACGGTTGGAAGGTTCAACAGTAAGGGGCCGCTTGACATCGCTCTCTGCCCCTTGACTGGTGTAATCTACAACCGCCAAGGAAAGAACATCACTGGCAGAGCTTGGGTTGTCTTTGACAAAGACTTCAACAAGTTCATCGTCATGAAGTCTTATGGTTTTATCGACGACGCCATCATCAAGAAGGTGTGTGGTTGGTTGTGTGCCCTGCTTGATGACAAAGCAGACTGGTCATACACAAATGGAAACAGTGAAGATGTCTATCTTTCACTCGACTATAGACCAGAAGGCTGGTATATTGACCCTGTTCGTATGTTCTTCTTCTCTTCAACGTCTGACAAGATCAGGAACATTGATGTGCGAGGGTGCGTAGAAGCACCTTGTTTGTTGTGCGGTAAGTATCATACCAAATCAACAATCATTTGCAGTCACTGCAAAGAAACAAAGCTGACCAACTGCAAGAGGTGCGGCAAGCAGATGCTTAAAACGGACAGCAACAAGCTGTACCCCATATGTGATAACTGTGTGGAGAAGGTCACATTCTGTCCTGTCTGTGGTTCGATGATGCGGGAAGGCAAAGCATGTCCCAAGTGTGCGTGGAATAACATGTGCGCTATCTGCGGCACCAAGTCTGATAAGAAGCTACAGTGGATTGAAGACATCCCTGTATGTGAACACTGCATCAGTATCTTGCACAAGACTACCTGCGAATGCTGTGGTTCTCATGGCTTGATGTATCCTTATCGTGGCCATGCTTTGTGCAACAACTGTTACCAGCAGTTGTCTTCTCTGCCTTCGTCAACAATCAATGAAGCACAGGTTCACATCAAGGCCAGCATCTTGCAGAACTTTATAACCAGCAATCCTGATCTCAAGATTAGCTGGAACGTCAGCGAAGGAGACGCTAATGAGCATTGAGAGACTCAAGACAATCCTTCGCATGACGGATGCGGAGGTAATACAG
>ENA-UOJR01002074-UOJR01002074.1-human-gut-metagenome-genome-assembly--contig:-C115P-NODE-2074-length-15003-cov-6.020805_pt1 | contig 15003 bp, 13 predicted proteins | sample MGYA00242354_ERZ723901 | MGnify/ENA metagenome assembly ERZ723901
GGGCGAGGCTGCGACCCCCGGGGACGGCCCTACACCACTTTTCGTGACGCGATAACAAAACCGCAGGAAAGCACCGATTGGAACGCGGGTGATTAAGGTTTTCCTCCCAAAACCTCCCCCAAAAACTGCACTTTGCCCGCCAGGAGACGCAAAACATTCGCCTGACGCCGAAAAACACTCGTTAGAAGACGTAAAAGCCCTCACCAGAATCCGGAATGTCAACCGGGCGCCGCAAAATGTCGGTTCAACGCCCAAACACGCCCGTAACGCCGACGTGGTACACTGTTCAAACACGGATTGCCCGCGCGCGGGCTTCCCGGTTCTTTGACAGGTCGCTGCCGCGCAAGCGGCACCAGGCGGGAGCGCCATGAATGCGCATCCCGACGACCGCCCACAAGGGGGCAACTGGTTTCGACACGATAGATCTGAGAGAGGAAGCAGGCCGTGGTCTCCTCGCCCACGTTAAACAGGGGTACCGTCAAAATGAATTGACAAGAATTCTTCTTTTGAGCCCCAGCTGGCTCTCGCTGCTTAATTTATAGCGGCGCGTCAACCCGGTGATTTCCCCGACACCGGCGCGACGTCATTTTAGGGGAATGCTCCTTGGCACGTAATCGGTATGGCCAAGGCTAAGACCGAACCGGTTGGGACGCCGCGAGCGTGTCGCCCCGCGCAACGCGTCCGAGACTAAATGAGCGACTGAGCCTGGAGATGCCGATCAGGGAGCTGTCGTGGACCGGAGTTCGATTCTCCGTGCCTCCACCACCTTGAATACCGCTGGTAGATTGCAATCTACCAGCGGTTTTTATTTCTCTTTACCCATAGCTCGGGAGAATCGAACTCAGGGCCCGCCCTTAGCGCCAGGCCCGCAGGAGCGCCTTGAACTCAGGGGTGATCTTGCGGCTCTCGAGCGCCTTTTGGACGGCCTTGCGTCGCGTCCACTCATCGAGCGGCGCCCCACCTCCCCCGCGCTCGAGGTACGGAATCGCGTGCTCGCCCTGCCTGGCCAGGGCCTCGGCGAAGTACCAGGCGCGCATCATGTCCACGTAGTAGGCGTCCGACCCCGGCTCCGGACAGTCGGGCGCGCAGGGAAACCGGGCCGCGGCGACCTTGTCCAGAAACCGCGGCTCAAAACGCTCGCCGAGGAACAGGCGCATGAGTACGCCGATCGCGAAGCGCATGGTGTGGCAGGAGCCGGACGCGAGCCAGCGATCCACATGGGCGAGGGTCTCCGCCGGCCGCTGCGCGAGCACCCGCACGGGCAGCTGATCGCACGTGGCCCAGTTGTCCACGTGCGGCAGGAACGCGTCGTAGAGCCCGATCGCGGCATCGTAGTCCCCGACCGCGCCGAGAGCGAAAGCGTGGACCTGGTTCTCCTCGAACAGCCGGTGCGGCAGGGCCCGCATGAACGAGCCCGCGTCCTCCCGGCGGCCGAGCATCCGCGCGATGCGCCTCAGGTCGGGCGTGCGCACGCCGGCGATGCGCCGTCGGTCGAGCGTGGGGATGCAGCGGGCCATGAAGTCACCGTAGCCCTCGTCCACACGCCCGGCCAGCTCGCGGCAGACGAACTCGCCGGCAGTGTCCTCGCCGAAATCGGGCAGCTCACGGCGCAGGACGTCCTCAAGGGGCTCGGACTCGGCGGCGGCTATCAGGGCGTCCTTGCGCTCGCGCGACAGCCGCTTGAAGTGCGCCTCCGCGCTCATGGCGCGCTCCTTGGAATAGAAGCGGGCCTGGGCCAGGAGGCGCACCGGAGCATGCGACTTGGTGTATTTGGCGCCGCGCCCCGCCCGATGAGCGGCGAGCCGGGCCTCCACGTCAACGGCATACCCCGTGTATAGGCTTCCGTCCCCGCATACGAGGACGTACATGTGGTGTTCGAACTGGGCCACGTTCTGCAGGGCTACTCGGCGCTGCGGGCCACGGCGCGCTTGACGCCCAGCAGGATGAGCACGATGCTCGCGCCGAGCACGATGTGCCCCAGCCCCGCGATGCCCGAGATCGCCGCGTCCATGCCATGGGCGAGCTCGATTCCCAGCACCTGCGGCACGCCGCGCACCACGAGCATGAGGGCGGTGGCGTTGAGGCCTACGTGGTACGCCGCGACCGCACGGCCCACGGAGCGGTCGGTGATGCGCAGGGTCTTTTCCAGCACGAGCAGCAGCAGGAACATGATCATACCGAGGGCGAAGTAGTGCGTGTGGACGAACGCCAGCGTGGTGGCGCCGTCAAAGGCGTTGAACTTGGTGAACTCGCGGAAGAACACGCCGCCCACCATGGCCAGGACCGCGTAGACCAACGCGCTGTTCGCATACTTTTTCATAAGGGTCATCCCTTCCTCTCGCCGCGCGCCGCACGGGCGCCCGCCGGTTGCTCTCTTTTTCCTCTAGGGTACCCTCGCGCTCGGGTTATTGCTAGCTTGCCGATCCCATTAACCCCTCATCCAATGAACGCTCTACGAGGATGTTCACCTTAAGGGAGCCGGCGTGCGGGCACGAGGCGACAAGCTGGGGCCCTGGCGCCGCCCGTATGTGACTAAGTCACATGCAATACCTGATATGCTGGGGCGACGGGCGCGGCACGCGCGCCCCCGGCAGAAAGGCACCCCGTGAACCGTCGCACCCTTCTCATCACCGTCGCGCTCAGCGGCGCGATGGCGCTCTCAACGCTCACCGGTTGCTTTGGGCGGCAGCCCATGGGCGGTACCCAGGCGGCCTACCGCCAAGTGGACGCGGAAGAGGCCAAGGAGCTCATGGACACCGAGGACGATTACGCGATCGTGGATGCGCGGACCCAGGGCGAGTACGACGAGGGGCACATCCCCGGCGCCGTGCTGATCCCGCACGACAGCGTGGCGCAGCTGGCCGAGGATGAGCTGCCCGACAAGGACCAGCTCATCTTGGTCTACTGCCGCAGCGGCAACCGCAGCAAGCAGGCCGCGGGCGCGCTGGCGGAGCTCGGCTACACCAACGTGGTGGAGTTCGGCGGCATCAACAGCTGGCCCTACGAGGTCGAGCGGTAGAGGGCACACGCGGCAGCGGCGCTACGAAAGCTTTCGCGTGGTGGCGTTCGTTAGGTGCCGGGTCTCGCCTATGACCAGCTTGGCGGACTCGGCATCCCAGCCGAAGTAGATCCTGATGAACTGCGGGCTGTTGGGGTCGCTCGTGCTCGATGAGATGTGGGGCTCTATGCACAGCGGCCTGCCCTGGTAGAAGTCTTCGCGCTGGCGCATGAGCTTGCCGTTGGCGCGCGTCTGTGGCCCCTCACCGCGCGCCAACTTGAACTTGGAATTCGCCCCGAACTCCGCGCTCATGTTCGCCGAGCCCTGGCGGTAAAGCGGGTACAGCACGGTGCACATGCTGTGCAGGGCGCTCCAGAACGCCTTGGGCTCGTACGTGCACGCTTCGAGCGAGGACCAGCCGCGATCGGAGAAATCGATCCGGTCCGGAAACGCCTCCACGAAGATCTTGCCTATGTCGAACACGGTGAGCTCAGAGGCCTGCTCCATGGCCTCGCGCGCGGACGGCAGCGCCTCCCCGCGCTGCGCGAGCGACCATTCGAGTGAGGCGTTCTTGAGCTCCAGCTCGTGGATCTCGGCGCGGGCCCGCGTCAGCTCGTCCCTCACGGCGTCGCATTCGTCGAGCGCGGCGTCGAGCTCGGCCTCGACCTCGCGCGCATCGCCCTCGGCCTGCTCCACCATCTGCGCCATCTGCTCTATGGCCAGGTCCTGGATCTCCTCCTCGCGGCGCCTGCTCGCACGCTCCCTGCTCGACCTGCGGTTGAGGCGCTTGACGTCCTCCATGCGGATGGACGTGTCGCGCGCGTGCACGTCTTGGGCCAGGGCGCGGCGCAAGATCGCCAGACAGCCGGCGCCACCGTCCTCCCTAAGGGCCGCGGCCGAGAAGAACCGGTGGTTGATCCCGTCGCCCAGCACGTCGAAGTGCGGCTGAGGGGCGTATATGCGCAGGCTGCCGGGGCGGCACTCGAGCTCGTTGGGCTCGAGCGGCCCGTTGAGGGCGTCCAACGCCGTGGCGTCCCGCGTGAAGCAGACGAACGCGTTGGGCCCCAGCTGCGCGGTGATGGTCTCCGGATCGATGGGCAGCTCGCCCGAACGCGTGGGCGCCACCACGATCACCGGGGTCTCGCGGTGCGGGAGGGCCAGGAAGTTGCGGAGCCGGTCCGCGCCCCGCGGCCCGAACTCGATGGGGTGGAGCGCGAGCGGCAGCCCCTCCACCGTGCACGAGAGCATGTCGTTCTCCAGCAACTTCTCCATGAGCAGCGGTATGTTCGGCCGCGGCGCGGGCTGCAACGGGCCCATGAAGCCCGGCAGGTCGCTGTACATGGTGATGATGGAAACCGTGCCGGAATCCAGGTCGCGGCCCTCAAAGCCCACCTCGGTGATCCAGCGGCGAGGGGCGCACCCGGCGCACCGCTGGTCCTCCACGTGCTGGCACGCCCAGGTGCCCACCTCGCCCTCGCGGTGCAGCGCCGCGTACAGGCGCACCGAGCCGCCGGGCGAGCACATGGTCTCCCCCGCCTTGAGGCGGCTCCACTCGCGCATCCCGACGGGCATGGAGTAGCCGTCGCGCTGGGCCTTGGCGAGCGTCCAATCGCGCACGCTCAAAACGACGGACCACAGCGCATCGACCCCCGGATCCGCCTGGACGTCGAACTTGGCCTTGAAGAACATCGTGCGATCAAGATCGAGCATGGCGCCCCTTTCGAATCCTTACGCCACGTCCACCACGTGCAGCTCATCGCCGTCCACGGTGAACGATACGTCCAACCCCGCATACGCCAGATGATACACGCGCGTGGGGACACGCTTGCTGCCGGCGCGGCGCGGATCCTGCCGCAGGACCTCGATCAGGCCCGGCAGCTTGGGGGCCGGGACGCGCTCCTGCAGCTCGGAGGGAAAGTCCACCTCGAGCTCGTGCCAGGGGGCGCGGTCTATCCAGCCGCCCGTCGCCTCGGGGTGGCAGTCGGCAAAGGGAATGTAGGGCTTGATGTCGTAGATGGGCGTGCCGTCGCGCAGGTCGGCGGCGAGCACGTGGATCACGGGGCCGGCGTCAGTGAGCTCCACACGCTCGAGCTTGACGCAGGTCAGGCCGATGGGGTTGGGCCGGAAGGGGCTGCGCGTGGCGAACACCCCGCGGCGCTCGGAGCCTCCCAGGCGCGGCGGGCGCACCGTGGGCGCCCATGCGGACGCGGTGGCGGGTCCGCCCGGTGCCGTGCGGGCAGAAGACTCGCCCGCCTTGGCACCGGCCGAGGCATCGTCTTCGTCGCAACGCACCGGCACGGCGGCGGTTGCCCTACCGGCCGGCCCCGCCGCATCCCGCGCTATGTCGGCCGCCGTGCCGCCGGGCATGCCGTTCTCGAACTCCCACAGCAGCCACAGATGGCTGAACTCCTCAAGCCCATCAACCGCCTGCGGGAGCGCGAACTCGGGCTCGAACACGATGCGCCCCTGCAGGTGCGGGGCAAGAAAGCTGTTTCGCGGAATGCCGAACTTCTGCGGCAGGTCCGTCTTGATATGCGCGATGGGCCTCATCTCCATGGCGACCCCCTACCCGTGAAAGCGGGCGACGGGCGACAAGGGCTCGTCGCGAAAGACGCGCTCGACCGCGGCCTCGTATTCCCCGACCTTGCGCACCTTGCGCACGGCGCGATGGACGGCCATGGGGTCTGCGAAGGCGCACTTGGCGTAGAACCACCACTCCTTCATGCGGAACACGGCGTTGCCGCCGATCTCGTCGAGATACGCGCAAAAGAGCTTGTCGTGAAAGCGCTTGAGCTCGGACGCGCTCGCGGCCGGCCCGCCGGCGAGCATCCGCGCCAACGCCGGGTTGGCCAGCAGCCCGCGTCCGAGCATGATGTGGCGCGTCTGCGGATACGCCGCGACGAGGGACGCCTGATCCTCATCGCAGAAGACGTCGCCGTTGTAGGCCACCGGGAACGGCGCGCACGCGAGCGTCTCCCCATACGGCTCCCAGCGCGGCTTTCCCTGGTACCGGTCCTTTTGCACGCGCGGGTGCACGATGAGCTCCGCGAGCGGCAGGCTGCAATACAGTTCGAGGATGCGCTCGTACTCGGCATCGTCCTCCAGGCCCAGGCGCGTCTTGACCGAGACGGGCAGCGGCGAGCGGTCGCACACGTCGCGCAGAAACACCTCGAGCTCGTCGGGGTCGCGCAGAAAGCCGGAGCCCTTGCCCTTTGAAACCACCGTGCCCGAGGGGCATCCCAGATTGAGGTTCACCTCGTCATACCCCAGATCGGCCAACAGCCCTGCAGCCCACACGAACTCGTCGGCGTTCTTGGTGAGCAGCTGGGGCACCACGTTCAGGCCCTCGTTGTTGGCGGGGTCGATCTCGCGAAGGTTCTTGCCGCCAAAAGGCGAGCCGACGCGCGGCGGGGGCAGGAAGGGCGTGTAGTAGCGGTCGAGCGCGCCGAAGCACTCAGCGTGCACGCGACGGAACGCATGCCCCGTGATCCCCTCCATGGGGGCGAGCGAATAGATCATCTAGCGATCCTCCCAGGGCGTAATGACCAGCTTGAGGCAGCCGTCCTCGCGCGCCTCGAACGCACGATAGGCCCCCACGATGTCGTTGAGCGGGTAGCGGGCCGAGATCAGGCAGCTCGTGTCGATGCGGCCCTCCTGCACCAGGCGCATGGTCTCGCCCATGTTGCACGCGTCCACGCCGCCCGTCTTGAAGACGAGGTTCTTGCCGTACATCTGGTGCAGCGGCAACGTTTGCGGGCCCTCGTACATGGCGGAGAGCACCACCACGCCGTGCGGGCGGGCGATGCGCCAGGCCATCTCGAAGGTGTTGGAGCCGCCGGCAGCCTCGATCACGCTGTCGGCGCCGCGGTTGTGGGAGAGTTCGCGCACCGCGGCCTCCACCGCGGCGAGGTCCATGCCGCTCGCGTCAATCACCTGATCCGCCAGGCCGCGCTCACGGGCGAGGGCTAGGCGCGCGGGGTCGATGTCGATCGCGATGATGGTGGCGGGGTCGAACAGGCGGGCGCACATCATGGTGGTAAGGCCGACCGGGCCGGCGCCGATCACGGCCACCGTGGAGCCAGACTCGATCTGGGCGATCTGGGCTCCCCAATGGCCCGTGGCCACGATGTCGCCCAGGAAGAGGGCATCCTCGTCGGTCACGCCCGCGAGGATGGGCGCGCACGTATGGTCCGCATGCGCCACGCGCACGAGCTCGGCCTGGCAGCCGTCCGCGCAACAGCCGAGCTCCCAACCGCCCTCCACGCAGTTGTTGACCCAGCCGCGCGCGCAGTAGAAGCACTCGCCGCAGAAGGTCTCGCAGCTCACGGCCACGCGGTCGCCGGGCCTGAGGGCGTGCACGCCCTCCCCCACCTGCTCGACCACACCCACGAACTCGTGGCCGAGCACCGTGTTGGGCGTGGCGCGCGGCACGGCGCCGTGAATGATGTGCAGGTCGCTCGTGCAGATGGTCGAGCGCGTGACGCGGACGATGGCGTCGGTTGGCGATTGCAGTTGCGGCTCGGGGCGATCCTCGAGCGCGATATGTCCGCTGCCGTCGTGTACCAGGGCTTTCATGGGGCGTCTCCTTATCGCTTGTTCGCCCGCAATGATACGCGATTCGGGAGACACGTGACGTGCCGCCGGCAACGTCCGCCTGCAGGTTTCGTCCTTAAAATGTTGGACTTCACATTTTTAAGGACGTAAACGTGTTGAGTTCAACATTTTTCAGGACGAAAGACCCCTCTACCAGCTTTGGGCAAGGCTACCGCGATCTAGAGTGCAATAGCTATTGCACAATTCGGCGTGCAACCTACAGTCTAATAGCCATCCGGCCTGAGTCGCCTATGGGGCTGAAGCCGAAACGGGCATAGAACGCCACGGCAAGCTGGACGGACCGGAAAACCCAGTCGTCATGCCCATGTCTCCTCGCGAGCGAGCAGATCGCGGGTCGACTCCGATAGCGGAGTGTCGAGCATTGAGCAAAACTCCTCGAACACAGGCCCTGCCAGCGGGGTCAGGCGCGCAGCCTCTATATCTGCTGCCACCGCGGAGCGGCGCTCCAGCATAAGGCTGAATTGCTCACCCTCGTCCAGCACCTCGAGGGCGACGCGGTAGCACTCGCGCCTTCGAGAGAGCTTCGCCTCGTCGATGCGCCCGCAGCCCTCGAACCGCGTCTCGTCCAGGTTATGCATGAGGTCGGCGCGCTTGACCGTGCGTGCGACCGGGTCGACGACGAGGGTGTCTATGTAATCACGGTAAGACACAGCGGGACCGTGCGTGAGCAGCCGCAGAGGCTCGGTGGCCTCCGGCGGAAACTCGCGCTCCAACTCATCGAGCGTGATGGCCGTGTCTTCCGCCACATCGTGCAGTAGGGCAACGCAGGTCGTGATCTCGTCGGGCATCTGCTCCGCAAGATGATACGGGTGGAACACGTAGGGCGTGCCGCACTTGTCGACCTGCCCCGCATGCGCCTCGTAAGCGATGCGCATGGCTCGGTTGGTGAGCGCCGTGCAGATCATGGGAATCCCTTCCGGCTCGCTTTACCTGAAGTAAACGTCGAGCTCCAGCTCGTGAATGCGAGCGTACTCGTTGCAAGCGTCAATAGTGCGATGGTCGGCGCGCGCCACCTCCGCCCAAACATCGCGGCCCTCGTTTATCCGCCCTACTATGAGAGATACGGCGGACTCCTCCTCGGGCGTCGCGCGCCAAGGGATATCCGCCAACGCGATACCGTCCTTGGCGATTACCAGAAACGGCACATCCCGAGGCAGGGTTGGCTCTTGCTCGAATCGAAGGACGTCGCCGACCTCGAGCGACTCGCGCATGAGCTCCGCCGCACTCATGGCGTTAACGGGCTCCTCCCCCAGCTCCTTGCGCCAAAGGTGCCCATAGCCGATGGTGCTGAGACTCACCACGTAGCCTCCTGGCAAAGGAGTGACGAGCGCAAGGTCTGGCTTTATAAAGAACGTAGCCGCAGCGGACACCGCCAATACCACGAAGCCCCTACGAGTAAGGTCCGCCTCTATGGCTCTCTCATCTATCAACGGACCCCCTCTCATCGATCGCCACCATGATATCGCACTTGCTGAGGTCCGCAGCGTTGGCCACACTATCACATGGCGACGAACTTACATAGTCTGAACAGGCACTTTGCCCTATAGCTAAAAGACAAACAGCATGCTTTTCGAGTGAACCAATGCAATAATGAGGTCGCCACGAAGACATAACAGCACAGGGCGGTGAAGCCACACGAGATCGCCGCCATTCAAGGCGCGACTACCCATAGTCGGCCGCCGTAGATAGTGGAGGCGCTTAAGCATGATAGCTGCGGGATCGCTCGCAAGGGACAAGCGAAATGGCCAGCTCGTCTTCGTGTGCGATGATGAGCACTCGCCCAGTAAAGAATGGGATGATCCGTCCCGGATCCTTGATATCGAGCCAATCGATCCACGAGCATCTCACAAAGAGTCGCATCGCTCGGAGTGCTTCGAGGCCGATCTTGCCGAAGTCACCGAAGCGAATGGCGCCGACAGGCAGGCGGTGTGCGCTCATTACGATTGCATGATAATTGGAAACTACTGGACGGAAGATACTCCGCCAGAGCGGCATTACCGCATCTGGGTGTTCAGAGAGGACGACCGTGCTTCCGTATGGCTGCAGCAGGGGTATTTCGGTAGATTGGAGTTGTTGCGAGAGCTTTCGGCGGCGTTCACCATCGCGCTCTCCCACGCGATTCGGGAATCGCGCCTGTTTGAATGGGATCGGACGTATGAGAGCAAGAGAGACCAAGGATGGACGATTGGCGGAAACGCATGGAGCATAGCGCTCATGGCGGGCGATTTGAAAGTCAGCACCGAGGGATTGGACGCGTTCCCTCCCATGCTGGAAGGTCTTTGCAGGAACCTGAGAAAACTAGGTGTACCAGTGAGGTTCCGGAAGAACAGGGGCCTCGAATATGCGCCGACACGAAAGAAGTAATGCAGTCGTCGTGCTCTCACAGACGTCGAAGACGGCGGCAGACCCATCGTATGTGAGGGGAATCATGCGAGCCCGCACGGCGGCAGCTTACCCCTACCCTTCAGCGTCGTCGATTTCCAGCACCCAGTAACGGGTCGGAACGCCGCCGGCAGCGTCGCGGTTGTTCTCGCGTACGTCGTTGCCGCACGGGCATGCAATGTGGGACATTTACGCCCTTTCTCAATCTCCCATGAGCGTAGCAATCCTTTTCACTGCCTTGAGGCACTGAAAGCTCTTTTGCCGAAGTACGAGGGGAAGGTCGGCATCTACATCAATCTCCCCTTAATCCGGACAGAATCAGGACATGCCCTGATTTATCAAGACATGTCCTGATTCTGCCGTTGAATTCAAAGGCGACCTGAACGAGCCGCCCGACGGCGAGATCATTGACACCGTGATTGCACTCAGCAATTCGGATGGCGGCAGCCTGTTCCTTGGACTCGAAAACGACGACAGAGCGACCGGGGCGCATAAGCGGCACGCAGATTCTACGGTTTTCTACGACGTTCTCCCCACCAACCCAAGCAACTGGTCATACGTCGCGACCTGGTGGTACCGCACGCTCGCCGTAGACATCTCGTTGAAAAGCTTCTCGGCACAGGCGATCTTGGTATTCTCCACAGGATTGATATCCAATGAGCTCATAGACCCCTTGGTCTCGGCTACAAAGAACACGTGACGCACGGTGCCCTCCTTGAAGGCGATCGCCCAGTCGGGCGCGTAATTGCCCACCGGAGTCGGGATCTGGAACGTCCGCGGCAGCTTCGCGTACACGGCGACCTCCCTGGCCACGTCCATGTCCTCGGCAAGCTTGCGCTCCACCTCCGAATCGGGGAACACGAACCGCTGGATGCCCTTCTTCGACTCGTAGGCCTTGCTCGCGTTGTCCGGCATGCGTGTGGTGAAGATGGCCTCGCTATAGACGTCGTCGATCTCGTGGTAGGCGATATGCTCGACCACCATCGTGGCCTTCTCTTCCACGATGAGCTGGGCGGCCTTCTTGATGAACTCCTCGGGGTTCACCTTGTACTGCGAAAACACATTCGGGTCGATTCCCGCCAGGATGGCGGCAGAGCTCCTTCGCGTGATCGCGGCAGCACGGGACACCTCGCCCACAAGGTCGTAAGCAACCTCCACGGTCGCCGCCCCGGCGTCCACATCGTGCGTCTCCGTCGCGTCCCTGTCGAACGACGCTCCACGCGCCAGGTCGTCTCGCCTGGCCTCGTCCTTCTGGCCTCCCACGGTCAGCATGTACCGCAGCTTGCTCACACGAAGGTCGCGGTTCAGGCGCGAGATGGCTTTCTCACGCAGCTCATCATCGGAGAAGCTCACCGTATAGGCGTGCTTGCGGTTGATGCGGCCCCACAGCTCCTGGAACTCACGGCGGGCAAAGTTGTCGGTCAAAGCGTTCTCCGCGACCTTCTCCTGCACAGGGGCGATCATCCCATCGAGCGCACGGGCATCGTACACGCTCTTGACCAGGGCCTGCACCGCCGCCGCATGAGCCTGGTCGCGCACACCCTCCGGCAGGATGTCCAAACACGTCTGGACAAACGTCCCATCCGCGACCGCGCCCCTGAATTCATCGGTGGGCATGTCATCGTCATCGATGAAGTCGTGCTTGTAGAGAGCCTTGTAGATGCGCTTCGAATCCTCCTTGGTAAACGACACGTACTCGCCAGCGACCAAAACGTCCTTCCCAAAGAAGAAGTCCACCTCGACCTTCTTCGGGCGATCACGTAGGCTCTTGCCGATATCGGCCTGGAGGTCCTTCACGAAGCTCTCGTAGCTCTCGGAGGCGATCACCGTGAGCAGGTTCACACGGTGCACGTCTGAGGCGCCCAGCAGCGCCACGTCCTGGCGGTTGCCGTCCTTGTCGACGGCCAGGCGCAGGCCGCGGCCCACCTCTTGGCGCTTCGAGGTCTCGGATCCGGATTCCTTGAGCGTGCAGATCTGGAAGATGTTGGGGTTATCCCAGCCCTCGCGTAGCGCCGAATGACTGAAGATGAAGCGCACGGGCTCGTCAAAAGAGAGCAGGCGCTCCTTATCCTTGAGGATGAGGTCGTAGGCGCGGCGGGCGTCTTCGTCGTTGATGCCGATGCCGTCCTCGCGCTCCGCCTTCTTCTCCTTCTTGGACTCGACCACGCGGTTGTTCTTGTCTATCGAGAAGTACCCGTCGTGCACGGCATGCGGCTCGTCGCGACGCAGGTACCTCAGGTACGAGGGGTCGTAGGCGTCGTCGGTCGTGGGGTTGGCGATGCGCTCGGCGATCGCCGCGGCGTACTCCTCCTCGAACACCTTGCCGTAGCCCACCGTCTCGCCGCTACCGGAGATGTCGCGGTACTTGGCGACCTCGTCGATGAAGAACAGGGAGAGGCACTTGATGCCGCGGTGGAACAGGGCCTCCTCCTTCTGCAGGTGGCTCTTGATGGTCTCCCTGATCTGGATGCGCTGCATGTCCTCCTCGGCCGAATCGTTGTAGACCTCGCCGATGTACACGCGCCCCTCATCGCCGATAGAGCTGTCGAGGAAGCGCACATAGCCCGGCCGGCCGTCCTGCGGTGGCACGATACCGTCGTTGCCGCTCGCGATGGTGTAGGTGCGGTAGCACTCCAGGCGGGTATCGCCGGACACATCGTAGATGCTGTCCCCCTCGAGGAAGCGCTGCGTCTTCTTGCGGATCTTGCCCGAGGCGCCCATATACTTGAACTCGATCACGGCCTCCGGCGCGCGCGTTTTGGAGACCACGATGTCCTTGAGGTAGAGATAGCCGTCCGTGCCGCGCATGTTCTTGAGCGCGAAGCCCTTGACCTCGATGCGCTTCACGAGCTTCTGGTTGTAGGCGTCCAGCGCGTCGAGCGCGTAGACCAGGTCGTGCTTCTCCTTATGAGTGGCGGAATAGAACAGCACGAAGAGCGGGTTGAACCGCGCGATGCCCTTCTGCGTGGCACCGCCCTTCTTGCCCATCTTCTGCGGCTCGTCCACAATCACGATGGGGCGATTGGCCGCGATCACGTCGATGGGCCTACGGCTGCCAAATTCGTCGCGCTCATCGAAGATGATGCGGGCGGCCTTGTTCTTGGCACCCTCCTTCATGGAGGCGTTGAAGGCCTGCATGTTGATGACCATGCAGTTGATGTCGCTCGACTGGGAGTAGGTGTCGAGCTCGGTGAGGCTATCCGAGTCGTAGACGAAGAAGCGGATGGACTTGTGATACTGCTCGAAGAAGTGGTCGGCGGTAATCTGGAGGCTCTTGTTCACGCCCTCGCGGATCGCCACGGAGGGCACCACGATGACGAACTTGCACCACCCGTAGCGGCGGTTCAGCTCGAACATCGTCTTGGTGTAGACGTAGGTCTTGCCCGTTCCCGTCTCCATCTCCACGTCGAGCTGGCACGCGCCCATGCCGCGGAAGAGCTCTGAGGACTCATGGAGCTGATTGCGGCGCTGGACGGCGCGGACGTTTTGCAGCAGAGCTTCGGGGCCCAGAGCGACGGGTGCGTTGGCGTAGCCCTCGGCATCCCGGTAGTCCAAGGCGAGCTCTCCGGCGATCATGGACCTCCCCCGGCCAGTGTCGCGCAGGTAGACGGCCGCGCCCTGGCTGGGCTGCCCCTCGAACACCGACGCGACCGCGTCGGCGGCGTCTGCCTGGTATTGCTGTGATTTGAACTTGAACTTCATGACTGCACCTAGATGACGGCGGTGTGCGTGTCGGGGCTGTACGTGCGGAACAGCTCGGCGAAATTGGCCTGCGTTGCGTCATCCGCCATGGAGGCGTCGCGCATGACGGCGATCCAGGGCTTCGCCTTGGCCATCTCCTCGATGGTCTCGGTTCCGACGCTTGCATCGAAGCACGCCGCGAGCCTGTTGTCATCCACGAAGAAGACCTTCTTGCCCGCGAGCATGCGCCCCTCGATCTTGGCGGAGTACGGAATGCGGAACTTGGGCAGCACCTCGAAGAGCAGATCCAAATCGGTGCGGCCCTCCTTCACGTTGTCCACCTGGTCGAACAGGCTTGCCTGGGTAGTCTCGCAGGGCTTGAGATAGGAGTCCTTCATGTTGGAGGAATCAATGCGCAGCACACGGAACCCAAGGTCGGGATACGGTTTGGGATCGGCCCCGATCTCGAGCTGCTGGTTGGCCTCGTCGATCTCCGCGCGGATCTTTTCGCCCGCGCGGCGGATGCGCTCCTCACCGAGGTCGCATATAGTCGCGTACCCCGCTTTTCCCGCCTCGGTCGATCCATCCACGTCTTCGGGAAGTTGAACCATAATGAAACGTCTGTTTCCGCCATCTTCTCCGTTCAGCACCATAACCGCATCAGCCATCGTTGCAGACCCTGAGAAGAAATCCATGACCAGCGAATTATTCGTAGAGCCTATTTCAAGAATGCGCTTCATAAGAGCCGGAGGCTTGGGGAAGCTCATCACATTCGCTCCAAATAGCTCCTTTATCCGCTTCTTCCCATAGTCATTATTTAGTTCGGCGTCAGCTTGAAGCGATTTCGCCATGGTCATCGCGGCCGTACCCTCATTCAAGTAGTCCTTGCGAAATACGCGCCATTCATCCCCGCAGGCCTCCGCGAACACATAGCTATTCTCATTAATGATTTTCGTTTTCGACCATGTCCAACAAGTTGGGGTGCCGTCAGCAGCAATGGGCAGCCTTTCAATGTTGTGCACCCCGTCTTGCTCCACTGAAACAGAACCATCTTCTGGGCAAATCCACAAAGGAAAATAAAGATTGGGTCGCGTTTGAGGATTGAAGTTTTGATTTCGATTCCGCAGCCCAATAGCCCTATATTTCCCTTTCTGGTCTTTGCGGTTATACTCCGACAGCATTCTGTCGTCCTTTGGAATCAAATTGAGTGAGCTGCCGCAAGCGTAATCCTTGGTCCAAATCAAAACCGGCTCAATCGTTTTGGCAATTTAACTATCAAGATTTCTCCCGCGGGGATTAACCTGCACGTACAGTTTTCCAACATAATT